>JAEIGA010006211.1_pt1 | contig 18180 bp, 9 predicted proteins | sample 9270691 | NCBI WGS metagenome assembly JAEIGA01 (sample SAMN17057246, study PRJNA624740) | gut metagenome | biome: biome; isolation source: fecal sample | host: Bos grunniens | place: China: Xizang | collected 2019
AGAATTAACGCTTCTCGATAAATTGTATTTTTTCTCGGTACTTGCTTCTTGTACAGTAAATCAGTCTTTTCAATGAACTTTTCTAAAACCCGTTTTTCGAACGGGGCTGCAAAGGTACGCATTATTTTTAAACTTCCAAATCTTTTTGCAAAAATTTTTAGTTTTTTATTTCTGCGCCAGTCTTTCTAAGAACTCTCAAGCTTTTCAGCCACCCGTTTTTCAAATGGGAGTGCAAAGGTACTACTTTTTTCTAAACCTGCAATAGATAAAACAACTTTTTTCAAACTTTTTTACACTTTTTTGACCAGCAAAATCACAACTACCTCATTATCAATACATAGAGAAAAACCATTGTAAAAACAATCCTTTTTCATTAAATTTGCATGTTTGTCAGAACTAAAAAGTACACATATATAATATGGATAAGAAGGTTGTCATAATCCCCACCTACAACGAGAAGGAGAACATCGAAAAGATAATCAGAGCAGTATTTGCTTTGGATGGAGAATATCACATTCTCGTTATCGAGGATGGCTCACCGGACGGAACAGCTGCCATCGTAAAGACTCTACAGGCAGAATTCCCGGAAAGATTGCACATGATTGAGCGAAAAGGCAAGCTTGGCCTTGGCACAGCTTACATCACCGGCTTCAAATGGGCAATTGAACATGGATATGACTATATCTTCGAGATGGATGCCGATTTCTCTCACAACCCTAACGACCTGCCTAAATTGTATCAGGCATGCAAGGACGGGGCTGATCTGGCAATCGGTTCAAGGTATTGCAAGGGCATCAGTGTTATCAACTGGCCTATCGGAAGAGTGATCATGTCATACTATGCATCCGTATATGTACGCACTATTCTGGGCATGAAGGTTTATGACACGACAGCCGGCTTCAAATGCTACAAAAGAAAGGTTCTGGAGACAATTGACCTGGACAATGTGAAGATGAAGGGATATGGTTTCCAGATCGAAATGAAATATTCTACATACAAGCTCGGTTTCCAGATTCAGGAAGTGCCGATCATCTTTGTGGACAGAACAGAAGGCACATCCAAAATGAGCAGCGGAATCTTCGGTGAAGCATTCTGGGGCGTCATGAAGTTAAAGATGAGAAAAATAAAACCGAGAAAATAATGAAATCCATACTACTATATAATGCAACCATCGTAACCTCGGAGAAAGAGGCGGTGGGAAGTGTGCTTGTGCGCGAAGGCAAAATCGACACTATTATATATAAGGAAGAGGAAGCATACGACTACCATATATATAATATAAGGAAAGAGAATCCTCAAGTATGGGATCTGGAGGGAAAATGGCTGATGGCCGGAGGTGTGGATGCTCACGTCCATTTCAGAGAGCCGGGGCTGACTCATAAGGCAGATATGGAAACCGAGTCGATGGCAGCTGTGGCCGGAGGTGTGACCAGCGTGCTGGATATGCCGAACACGTCACCGGCAACCACATCAGCGGCTGCTTTGAAGGATAAGCTGGCAATGGCTGATGGCAGAGTCGCCTGCAATATTGGATTCAACATTGGTGCGACTAATGGAAATCATACTGAAATTGTGAGTGCTCTTGCCGGTGAAACTGAGGTGCATGCTGAAAACGTGGGTGGAGTAAAGGTGTTCATGGGATCCTCGACAGGAAATATGCTGGTGGACTCCGGTGATGCTCTGGCAGACTTCTTCGACATCAGGAACCGTCCTGTGCTTGTGCACTGTGAGGATGAAGCAACCATCAAGGCCAACATGGAGAAGGCCAAGGAAAAATATGGGGAAGATGTTCCGTTCACCGAGCATGAGAATATAAGAAGCCGCTTTGCCTGCATTAAGTCAAGCATAAAGGCACTTGAACTTGCAATCAAGAAAGGGACAAGACTGGTACTCTGCCATATTTCCACCAAGGAAGAGCTTGAGATGGTGCGCGCAGCTAAGCTTAACAACCCGGATATAATTGCCGAGACTTCGTGCACATATCTTTGGTTCTGCAACGAGGACTATGCAAGATTGGGCAGCAAGGTGAAGTGCAATCCGTCTGTCAAGAAAGCAAATGACAGAGAGGCTCTGATTAAAGGGCTTGCTGATGGAGTGATTGACACCATAGGATCAGACCATGCCCCTCACCTGCTTTCCGAAAAGGAAGCAACATATTTCAAGGCACCGTCTGGCCTGCCTACAATACAGCAGAGCCTCCCTGCCCTGCTTACAATCGCGACTAAGAACGAGATTCCGCTCACTCAAATCGCAAGCGCGTTCTCAGAAAAAGCGGCAGATCTTTATGGATTGAAACGAGGCAAGATCAAGAAAGGATATGCTGCAGACCTCGTCATCTTCGATTTGAACAAGGAGTTTACAGTCAAGGCTGAAGATATCTACAGCAAATGCGGCTGGAGCCCTTACGAAGGAGAAACGCTGAAAGGATACATTGAAATGGTGCTTGTCAATGGAAAGACTGCCTTGAAGGACGGAAAAATCACTGAAGAAAAAGCCGGCAGTCTGTTGGAGTTCAACTAAACTCAACTACAAGACGAATAAACCGAATAAGGAAATTGGTCTGAGACTACTTGATGAGTCTCAGACCAATTCTTTCTCTATCCAGGTCGACGGAAATGACGCTGACCTTGACCTGCTGGTGAAGTTTGAGGATTTTTGACGGGTCTGCCATGCCTTTGAATCCCATCTGGGTGGCATGAATGAGGCCGTTCTGCTTAATTCCAATGTCCACGAAGGCACCGAATGCGGTGATGTTGGTCACAATGCCAGGGAGTTCCATACCAACCAAAAGATCATCAATCGTATGAATATCATGGGAGAACTCAAACTCCTGGGCAGACTCTCGTGGATCACGGCCGGGCTTGCGAAGTTCGTTGATGATGTCGTTGATGGTTGGAAGACCGAAAGCCCCTCCAACATATTTCTGAGGATCGATTCCTGCACATAATTCAGCATTGCCGACCAGTTTGCTGACGGGAACCTTGAGGTCTTTCGCCATCTTGTCCACAATGTGGTAGGCCTCAGGATGGACTGCAGAGTTATCAAGAGGATTCTTTGCATCCTGGATTCTAAGGAAACCGGCACACTGTTCGAAGGCCTTGTCTCCAAGTCGCTTAACTTTCAGAAGTTCCTTACGCGAAGTGTATGCACCATTTTTCGAACGATATTCTACAATATTGTCGGCCAACGCAGGTCCGATTCCAGCGACATAGCTCAAAAGGTAGCTGCTGGCTGTGTTAAGATTGACTCCTACGCTGTTCACGCAACTCTCCACAGTGTTGTCAAGCTTTTCCTTGAGAAGAGTCTGATCCACATCGTGCTGATACTGTCCCACTCCAAGTGACTTTGGATCAATCTTGACAAGTTCCGCAAGCGGGTCCATAAGACGACGGCCGATGGACACAGCACCGCGGACAGTCACGTCATGATCAGGGAATTCCTCACGGGCAACCTCGGATGCAGAATAGATGGAAGCACCGTCCTCACTGACGGTAAAGACTCTTACTGACTTAGGAAGGCCGACACGCTTGATGAAGTCCTCAGTCTCACGGCTGGCAGTTCCATTTCCGATTGCAACGACTTCAATCTTATATTTCTCCACCATCGCAGACACAGCCTGAATGGCTTTAATCTTCTCATTTGCAGGAGGATGCGGGAATATTGCCTCATTATGCAGAAGATTTCCCTGCTCGTCAAGGCATACGACCTTGCAGCCGGTTCTGAAACCTGGGTCAATCGCAAGAACTCGCTTCTGGCCGACAGGAGGCGCGAGAAGTAGCTGACGCAGGTTCTCACCAAAGATTCTGATGGATTCAATATCCGCCTTCTCCTTGGCTTCCTTGATCACCTCATTGGATATTGATGGCTCAAGAAGACGCTTGTAGGCATCATCAAAAGCAGCATGCATCTGCTCTGCCAATGCAGGACCTGGATAACGACGCTCCTGACAGAAGTCATAATAGAGTTTCTTTCCACATTTTTCAGGATCTGCATCAATCTTCAGACTGATGTATCCTTCCTCTTCTGCACGGAGAATTGCAAGGAGCCTGTGCGGAGGGATTCTGTCGAGGGATTCCGAATGATCGAAATACGATTTATATTTCTGAGCCTCAGGGCCAGTGGCCTTCTTGGTCACCTTGGCAACAATGTGTCGGGTCTTGAATATCTGACGCAGTGTCTCGCGGACAGAAGCCGTCTCACTAAGACGTTCTGCAATGATGTCACGGGCACCGGCAAGAGCTTCCTCAACAGAAGACACCTTTTCATTCACAAAAGCCTTAGCCTCACGTGCCGGATCCATAACAGACACAGAATACATCTTGTCTGCAAGCGGCTCAAGTCCAGCCTCCTTTGCTGCAGTTGCACGTGTGCGACGCTTAGGACGATAAGGAAGATACAGGTCTTCCAGTTCACGAGCTTCTACACAGTTCTCGATACGCTTACGAAGGTCAGCAGTCAGGGCTCCAGCGTTGGAAATCGTATCAAGGACTGTCTCCTTACGCTTTTCCATCTCGACGAAGACATCCAGCCAGTGACGGATCTCAGCCACTGCCACATCATCCAAGCCACCAGTGCGTTCCTTACGATATCGGCTGATGAACGGAATAGTAGCACCTTCCTCAAAAAGCGCTGCACAATTCTCCACCTGCCAATCCTTCACTCCTACCCTCTTTGCAATATTTGAAATATATATTGTTTTCATCTTACTGTTTTTCTTCTAGTCATGCGACACCTGCTTCAACTGATCACGGTAAGCCGAGAATATCTTTGACTTGGAAACAAATCCCACATAAGTGCGGTCGTGATCCACAACCGGAAGATTCCAGGCTCCTGTGGTCTCAAACTTCTTCATCACACTGTCCATCTTCTCATCAACATATACATAAGCAGGAGCCGACTTCATGAAATTATAGACATGGAGTACCTGATATTGCTCGGTCTTGAACATCTCCCTGCGGATATCCTCCAGGGATACATAGCCCTGGAAATGATGACGGGAATCCAGCACAGGGAATATATTTCTCTTTGAAACAGCAACCACATCCACCAGCTCGCCCAATGTAGCATCAATCTTTATAGTATTGAAATCAGACTCGATCAGTTCATCGGTCTTCAAGAGAGTAAGGACAGCCTGGTCACTGTCATGAGTAAGGAGCTCTCCCCTCTTCGCAATTCGTTTGGTATATATTGAATACGGCTCGATTGCCCTGGCAACTCCATACGAAACAGTCGCAGTGATGATCAGAGGAATAAGCAGTTCATATCCACCGGTCATATCTGCAATAAGGAAGATTGCTGTCATAGGGGCCTGCATGACACCTGCCATCAATCCAGCCATTCCCACAAGAACGAAATTCTGCTCCGGAACCATTCCTATTCCACCGATCAGGTTGATGGTCCTTGAAACCACGAAACCTGCAATTGCTCCGATGAAAAGAGTCGGACCAAATGTTCCTCCGACTCCGCCTCCAGCATTGGTGAAAGACATCGAGAACACCTTCAGAAGAAGAACGAGAAGGAAAAATACCGGCACTAGCCAGGCTCTCGTGAAGAAGAAATCCAACACCGTCTGACCATTAAGATCTATGGTTCCACCATTCAGAAGTTCGCGCAGATGCTCGTAACCCTCACCGAAAAGTGGTGGAAAAAGGAAGATCAGGATACCAAGACATACTGCAGAGATTCCCCAACGGACAAATGGGCGCTCGATACTCTTGATCTTATCCTCAAGCCAGAGGGTCATACGGGTAAAATACACCGAACATGCCGCACAGAAGAGGCCGAGAATAAGATAATACGGGATATTGCCCATCTCAAACGGAGAGAGCGTACATTCAAAAGGAGGTTTATCTCCAAGGAATATATATGACACCACCGTTGCAGAGATTGTAGACAGAAGCAACGGAAGGATTGAAGTCATCGAAATATTGAAGAGGAGGATTTCCAAGGTGAAGAGGACTCCTGCAAGAGGTGCATTGAAGATTCCCGCGACTGCACCTGCAGCTCCGCAGCCAAGGAGAATGGTCATATTCTTATATGACAGACCCATATAACGGGCAACATTGGAACCGATGGCAGCTCCTGTGTATACAATCGGAGCCTCTGCTCCCACAGATCCACCGAATCCGATTGTCACAGATGAAGCGACCAGGGAGGTCCAGGTGTTATGCGCCTTGATCTTGGATTCATTCTTTGATACTGCCACCAGCACCTTCGTCACTCCATGACCGATGTTGTCCTTGACCACATAACGCACAAAAAGCATTGCCAGGAGCATACCGATACCTGGATATACCAGGTACAGTGCATTATATACCTCTGCATCGAACCATGAAGTCAGACCATGATGAATAAACTCAATGGCTGACTTAAGAAAAACCGCAGCCAGTCCACAGGAAATTCCCACAAAAAGAGACAAGATCATCATCACGTCTCTTTCCTGGAGCCTCATCAAAGCATTCCTGAGAGGAATCAATATATATTTTGATATGAATCGCTGTTTCATATAGGTCAAGTCAATCGCACAAAGTTAAGAAAATAGCCAGATGAAGCAAAAAATAACCGACCGGAATTCCGGTCGGCTACAAGTATCACGTTCTAAGTCACATTTTTGATTACTCAACGTCTGATGAATCATCATCTCCGTTTGAATACTGTGAGATATTGTCATCTGGAAGGCTCTCACCATCACCACCGTCGTGGTCATCTCCGTCCTCACCATCGAGCCAACGCTCAAGATCCTCAGCATCATCAGTCTTGACCTTGATCTTTACAAGATATATTGCATCCGGAATCTCTACTGTAACTGCATAAAAGTTTGTGCCATCAGGCTTGTCATACTTCACAAGATCTGGAAAATAATCGTTATATCCCTTTGGATATTTCTCCGCAAATGCAGCTGCCAGCTCCTCTGACATATTCTCATAGCTGCAAACTGCTCTTCTCTTCGCTGTAGTTGCCATATCTATTAAGTTGTTTTTTTCTGGTTAAATTTCGAAATCGGGTGCAAGTGTAGGACATTTTTTTTAAATGAGCAACATAAGAAGATATTTTTTTATTTACCCCTTTTAAAAAAGAATGATTTCTGCTCCTTTTTACGCTCCGGATCGCGTTCTACAAACACCTTTTCAAGATTTTTGGGATCCAGACCAGTATAATACATCACCGACGAAGTGGTCATAGGAGTCGGAGTAAAGTCCTGAACCTGATCCATATATATACCTCTCAAGGCTGGCTTACGGGCAAGTTTCTGCATCTCTCGCATTCCGCATCCAGGATGTGATGATATAAAATATGGCACCAGTTCACATTTCTTGCTGCTTGAACGTACTATATTATCGAATTCAAGACGCAGACGTTCGAACAGCGCGAACGAAGGCTTGGCCATGAGCTTGAGAACAGAGTCCTCAGTATGCTCCGGAGCCACCTTCAGGCGACCAGAAGTGTGCTCCAGGATGAGTTCCTTAAGATATGGATACGAGGTTTCGTCCACAAAGCCTTTCTCATCAAGGAAAAGGTCGTAACGGATTCCACTGCCGATGTAGGCATGGCGTACACCCTTTACCTTTGAAATGCGGTCATAAAGTTTGAGCAGACGCTCATGTGAACGGTCCATATTCTTGCATGGACTTGGGAACAGGCATGATTTCCTTCGGCATTTTGAACAAAGTTCAGGATTCTTGCCTCTCATTCCGTACATATTTGCAGTCGGAGCGCCTACATCTGATATATTGCCGGCAAAACCGGGAAGTTGATTCAGCGCAGTTATTTCCTTTATGATGGAGTCTTCACTACGTGACTGGATAAATTTACCCTGGTGTGCTGCAATGGTACAGAAATTACATCCGCCGAAACATCCTCTATGTGTATTGATCGAAAATTTGATCATTTCGAATGCCGGAATATGCTTTCCTTTGTATCGTGGATGAGGCAGTTTTGTGAATGGAAGATCCCAGAACGAGTCCATTTCCTGCTGAGTTGCAGGCGGCCAGGTCGGATTTATCTGAACGTAACCGTTCCTCACAGGTTCCACCAGCACAGGCGGCTGAAGCATATTCGCATAAGTTTCAACTACATGGAAATTCTCTGCAAACGCTATCTTATCCTTGCAGCAACGCTCGAACGAGTTGAGAATCACGGCATCCTTTGTCCTGCATTTGCCGTCCATATAGAATGCCAGCTGAGGTATCTTCCTGATATCGTTGACATTACGTCCAGCTTCGATAGCCTTGGTAAACTCGATCATCGTCCTCTCGCCCATTCCATAGCACAACCAGTCGGCACCACTGTCCACAAGGACTGATGGTTTCAGACAGTCCTGCCAGTAATCATAGTGGGTGACTCTTCTGAGAGAGGCCTCGATGCCTCCGATAATCACTGGAATATCCGGATATATCTGCTTGAGAATCTTTGTATATACAGTAACAGCATAGTCCGGCCTCTGACCGGCCTTGCCTTCCGGTGTGTATGCGTCATCACTACGCAGACGTTTAGCAGCTGTATAATGGTTCACCATTGAATCCATTGCACCTGCATTGACTCCGAAATAAAGTCTTGGAGCACCGAGCTTGCGGAAATCCCTGAGGTCATCCCTCCAGTTTGGCTGGGGAACGACTGCGACTCTATATCCGTATTTCTGAAGCCACCTGGCAATCACTGCAGTACCGAAAGATGGATGGTCCACAAAGGCATCACCCGTAAAGAGGATCACATCAATGTAGTCCCATCCTAGCGCTTTGACCTCTTTGATCGAGGTCGGAAACATATATGTATTGTTTTCTTGCATATCGGGCGCGAAGGTAATCATAATTGCGGAGACTGCGACATCCTGAAGTCGATAATACCACCATCTTTTATACTGTCGTATTTAAGAAAATCCGGGCGGCTCGACTTGCCGTTTATCCTCAACTTTCTGATATACGGAGTGGCTGAGGAATTATTTTCTGCATTGATTACAATATCCTCACCGTTTTCAAGATGAACGACCGCCTTCTTGAAATATGGAGTTCCTACTGCATATCCGTCAGATGCAGGGCATACCGGATAAAAGCCAAGGGCAGAGAACACATACCAGGCAGAAGTCTGTCCGTTGTCTTCGTCACCACAGTATCCGTCCGGTGCCGCACTGTAAAGTCTGTCCATGACCTCCCTCACCCATTTCTGAGTCTTCCATGATTGTCCTGCCCAATCGTAGAGATATATCATATGCTGGGCCGGCTGATTACCATGAGCATAGTTACCCATATCTGCAACCTGCATCTCAGTAATTTCATGGATACGGTAGCCATAATAACTGTCGTCGTAGACCGGAGGTACGACAAATACGGAATCAAGCATCTGAACAAAGTCCTCTCTGCCACCCATTGCATCCATAAGTCCGTCAACATCATGGAAAACGGACCATGTATAGTGCCATGCATTGCCCTCAGTGAAAGCTCCACCCCACTTGTATGGGCTGAACGGCTCCTGGAATGTTCCATCAAGCAGGCGTCCTCGCATCAGATTGGTCGATGGGTCGAATACATTCTTCCAGTTATGTGAGCGGGACTCCCATTTATCCAGTTCTTCCTGAGGGCGTCCGAGCTTGCGCGCCAGCTGGAGAATACACCAGTCGTTGTATGCATATTCAAGAGTTCGGGCAACATTCTCGTGGATTCCGACATTATATGGAATATATCCTATTTCATTATAGTATTCATGTCCAAGGCGGCCGGACGAATTGACCTCAGGATGGACATGTTCTGTTCCATATACGATACAATCATAAAGCGTCTGCCAATCCTTTTCAGGGGTTATTCCCTTGAGAATCGCATCGGCAACCACTGAAGCTGAGTTATTGCCGACCATACATCCCCTATGTCCGGGACTCGCCCACTCCGGAAGGAATTCATTCTCGCGGGCAATGTTCGCCAGACCCTGCTGAATCTCCTCATTAACAGAAGGATACACAAGGTTCAACAAAGGGAACAATGCGCGGAATGTATCCCAGAAACCGGTGTCCGTGTATAGATAGCCATCACATATCTGACCGTTGTATGGACTGTAGTGTACTGGATTTCCATGCTGATCGATCTCGTAGAATTTCCTTGGAAAGAGTGTGCTCCTGTAAAGGCAGGAATAGAAGGTCCTATACTGATCCTCTGTTCCTCCACCCACCTGGATACGTCCAAGCACATCATTCCAGCGAGCACGAGCCTCACTCTTCACCTGGTCAAAATCCTTGTCCTTGACCTCGTCAAGGTTACGCCATGCCTGCTCAAGTGATATGAATGATGATGCGGTCCTCATATTGACCTTTTCCCCGCTTCTGGTCTTGAAACGGACGGATGCAAGGACATGGTCTGCTGAAAGTTCAGTGCACAGGGTGCCGGCTGACTTGCCGCTGTCAAAGATTTCAAATCCTTCAATGTCCTTGTCAAACACCACCACAAACCAGTTTCTGAAATTTTCCGGAACTCCGGAACTGTTCTTTGTGGAATATCCCACCACTGCGTTCTGCTGAGGAAGCACCTTGATATATGAACCTTGGTCGTATGCATCAACAATCACTCCGGAAGTTTCGGAATCAGGATAGGTGAACTGCATCGCTGCAGCTCGATCAGAAGGAGCAATCTCCACATTGATGTCATGATCTGCAAGATAGACCTGATAGTAATATGGTCTTGCAGTCTCAGACTTATGTGAAAACCAGCTTGCACGTCGGTTCTGTTCCACTCTTGATGCATCACACACAGGCATGACCGCAAACTGGCCATAGTCGTTGATCCATGGAGATGGCTGATGAGTCTGCTTGAATCCGCGGATCCAATGATGGTCATACCTGTATGCCCATCCATCTCCCATCTTGCCGGTCACCGGAGTCCAGAAGTGCATACCCCATGGCACTGCAATAGCCGGGTATGTATTACCTGTGGAAAAGGAATGCTCCGACAATGTTCCCACAAGGGTTGAAACATAATCAACAGGCTCTGTGACAAGATCTATCTTTGGAGTGCATGCTCCTAAAAGGATGAGCAGGATCGGTATTAATGACTTTTTCATTGGTATATCCCGACGGGAATCAGTTTCGTGGTTAAATTATACTATTGAGAACGTGCAGACGTCCATCTTCGATTATCTTGAGTATCAGTTCTCCGAACAAAGTGTTCTGCCATGCGAACCATTCGCGTGTAAAGAGCTCAGAATCATTTCGATGGAAAGATTCGTGCATGAATCCGGTGCCGGCATCCGTGGTCATGAGCTGGCAGATGCAGTCGCGGATTTCATCATCATCATCGGATGTGAAGGCCTTCATCATGATGCTCATCGGCCAGATTACCTCAGACATAATATGTGGGCCGCCGATTCCTTCTCCAGCAGGTCCTTTGAAGAAATATGGATTAGAGCTGCTCCATACGAATTTTCTGGTATTGAGATATATGGGATCATCCACAGGAACATCCCCAAGATAGCTCATTGCAAGAAGTGACGGGACATTGGCATCATCCATGAGAAAGTGGCTGCCGAAACCATCAACCTCATATGCATATATTTTTCCGAACTCCGGATGCTCCACAACAGCATATTTCTTGAGCGCGGCCTCGACTTCGTCAGCCAGAAGCATGCATTCGGATGCCATATCTTCACGACCGTTCACCTTGTCAAGAATCTCGGCAGCTTTCTTCAATGAATTGACTGCCATAAAGTTAGACGGTACCAGGAACTCAAATGTCGTAGCATCATCTGACGGACGGAATGCTGATGCAATCAGACCGACAGGATTTACTGGATTGCCCTTTCCAACAACACACTTAGTGTCCAGCTGACGGTCCGTAATGCGCAGGAATCTATATCTTCCAGGTCCTTCCTTTCTCTGCTGCTCCTTCATGACCGCAAGGATCCTGGTCATTGCTTCGATCCATGTCTGATCGAAGACAGAATCATCACCTGAGACTTTCCAATACTCATGGGCAAGACGTATAGGATAACAATGAGAATCCAGTTCCCACTTGCGTTCAAATACATAAGGATCTGCTGATGGCCAGTCCGTCCTGTTCGCAGGTCCCACAGGTTCAACATTAAATGCATTGGCATATGGATCGATGCAGATGCATTTGAACTGACGGTTGATCACTCCTGCAATCATATCCTTCAGTTCGGGATCTTCGTTCACATATCTGACATAAGGCCATACCTGAGCACCCGAGTCACGAAGCCACATGGCTGGAATATCACCGGTGTAAACATATGTATCCGGTCTGCCGTCTTCGCTTTCGACCGGGTGGACAGTGGTATCAAGTGTGTTGGGGTAGCAATTTGCAAACATCCATTTCAAGCGCGGATTTTCCAGCATACCAACGACCCGCTCTATCTCAGCCTCTACAGCGGATGATGTAAAAAGTCTATCCTGTCCTGCCGGACGCTTATCCTCATAGATATCAGGCTCCTGTGCACAATACCACACCTTCGGCTCGGGGCCCATGTGGAAGACTAGTTCGCCTCCTGCCATGATGTCAGAATGTCTGATATACCCTTTCAAATAGGCCTTTCCGTTAAGCGTAATACTCTGAATATAACGGTTCTGCCCGCTGTTATTCTCTGCCTTGATGGTGAAATATCTATTCTCTCCTGCACCGACATTGATTGTCACCTCGTCAAATAGCGGTGTTCCGAACCAATAGCATCCACTGCCTGGCTCCACCTGATAGAAGCCCATGGCTGACATTATATACCATGCAGACATCTGCCCCACATCCTCGTTTCCAGAAAGACCATCCGGCTCAGCGGTGTAAAGTGTTGCCAGAACCTGCCTGATCTTATCTGCCGCCTTCCAAGGCTGTCCAGCCATTGTGTAGAGATACAGAATATGATGGCTTGGCTCATTGCCATGCGCATATTGTCCGATAAGTCCTGAAATATCCGGTGAACTTTCAGCACCTTCTACTACAGAAGGAACCAAGAAAAGCGAGTCTAGTTTAGTAATGAATGCATCCCTTCCACCGAAACACTCCATCAAGCCCTTCACATCATGCGGCACCAGCCAGGTGTACTGCCAGCCGTTACCTTCACAATAATCATCTGCACGATGCTTAGATGAGAACGGGCTGTAGTCTTCGCGGAACCTGCCTTTGCTATCTTTGCCACGAATAAAGCCTAAATCCTTATCAAATAGATACTTATATGACTTGCTCCTATTGTTGAAATATTCATATTCCTTTGCATATTTTTCAGCTTTTTCCTTGGATGCAAAGGAATTTTCAGGGTCTGAAAAAAGTTCGCTGAGGTGTTTTGCAGCATTTGCGACCGCCGCATCCGCCACAGCATATTCAAGATCATATGCCACTGACTCATTGAACAGATCACATGGGATGTAACCATATTTCATTCTAAGGTCCTGTCCCCTGTCCGGTCTCATTGCAGATACCTTCATAGCCTCATATGCCGACTCTTCATGAAGTCCGTTCACGATTGCATCCGCCACCGGCATGATGCCAGGATTACCGACCATGCAGTTTGTTTCGCATCCATGAAGATGCCACACCGGAAGTTTGCCCTGCTCCTGATAGATATGCAGCATCGACTGGATGAAGTCATGATATCTGTCAGGCTGATACAGACTGTATAGCGGCATCGCCGCACGATATGTATCCCAAAGTGAGAAAGTCGTATATAATTTCTGATCGTCCAGGTCGCTGAACCTGCTCGGAGCAATCATCGTATGATACAGGGATGTATAGAAAATCTTTCTGGCAGTTTCATCCTGAGTATCAATCTTGATACGACCCAGTTCCTCATTCCAGAGAGCATCCGCAGTCCTTACAGTCTTGTCGAAATCCCATCCGTTGAGGTCTGTCATATTTTTATATGCTCCCTCCATGCTGACAGAAGAGAGGGCGACCTTCATCAAGATCTGCTCATCAGCCTTTGTATTGAAATCAGCGCGGGTATAGGATACCATATTCTTATATTCATCCTGCCAAATCTGAACATCAGCCCGGATGATATCAATGGAAGTGAATGGCTTTGAGAATTCCGCATAGAAATATACCTTCTGATCGTCAGCCCACCCTCTTGAATAACGGTAACCTCTGACTGCATATCCACTGTTCTGATCCTCTGTAGGTTGGCCTGTTTTAGGATCCACCACCTCCAGATATGCATCCATAGGTCTGTCCCAGCAGCCGCCGTTCATCAGATTGATCACTATTCCAGCATCGTCAGACTTTGGGAAAGTATAGCGATGCATACCCACATAGCAGCTTGCCGTCATCTCTGCCTTGATTCCGTAACGGGTCAGTGGCACACTGTAATAGCCAGGTCGTGCGATTTCCTTGGTGCGGTCAGCATAGGACCACAGGCCCGACTCCGGTTCACTCTCTCGTCCGCGCGCATATGTAAGGCTATCACCGACAACCGGCATGACAGTGATATCGAAAAGATCACCGATTCCTGTTCCGCTTAGATGAGTATGAGAAAAACCTATTACAGTGGAGTCACTGTCGTGATATCCCGAACACCAGTCCCAGCTCTGCGGGATACTTGTCGGACCTAGTTGCACCATTCCGAACGGAACATTTGCTCCGACAAACACATGGCCATGTCCGCCCGAACCGATCTTCGGGTCAACATACGATGTGAAATCCGTCTTTACATCCATACAAGAAATGAGCAATGCAAGACTGCTCGCCACAAGAAGTATTCGGTTTTTCATAATCACCTATCTATCAGATCTTTACTGGAATCATCCTGCTGTATATTGCAGCAGGATGAAACACATATATTACTGAATATCAAATATATACAAAACTCTATTGTATGCAATTAAATACAAGGGCATTTCCCACCAGATCAGCATGCGGAATGCGGAAGCCGGAGTGATTCTTTCCGTTCAGAGTAATCTTATGGATATACCCACTTCCGTCTTTGCTGATCACAGTTCCATTATGGAGTTCAACCTTATCAAATCGGGGAGTTGTCAAAGTGTATGACGGATTTCCAGGACAGTCCGGATATATACCCATCATCGAGAATACAGCCCACGCAGACATCGTTCCGGTATCGTCATTGCCAGGCAAACCGTCCGGCATTGTCGTATAGCACTTGTCAAGAAGTTCCGACACCAGCTTCTGCGTTCTCCATTCCTCTCCTTTGAAATAGCTGAAAAGATATGGATAAGCTATGTCCGGCTCGTTTGCAGGATCGTAAAGACCTTCATCAAAGACCTTCTGTAGTTTGTTCACGAATGCTTTGCGGCCACCCATGAGTTTAGCCAGACCGAGAACGTCATGAGGCACATAGAAGGTGTAGTTCCACGCACTGCCCTCGTGGAATCCCGGAACAGGTTCAAAATTTTCTCCCTGACGAGGATTAAATGGCTCAAGGAAATCTCCATCCTTTGTCAATGGTCTGAATGTTCCGAACTCAGGACAATAGTAGTTCCTGTACTGGAGAGATCTCGCAAGATAGCGCTCCGAATCCTCCTTATATCCCAGATCCGCTGCAAGAAGCGAGAGTGCATAATCTGCAATATAGTATTCCAGCGCATGAGATACAGAGTTATCTCCCGAAAGATCAGCGGAGTACATACCAAGCGGAACATATCCCTTCTCTATATACGGATCCACATCAGGACGCATGAGGTTATCCTTGCCGGGAGTTTCTGCAGATTTCACAAAAGCCTCGTATGCAGTCTGGATATCAAAGTCCTTCAAGCCTTTGAGCCAAGTGTCTGCAATGACCGGTATTGCAGGATCTCCTTCCATGGTAAATGTCTCACGTCCAAAGAGTTCCCATTTAGGCATCCAGCCCCACTCCTTATACATATCCACCATTGAACGGACCATATCCAGCTGGCGTTCCGGATATACAAGAGTCATAAGCTGATGCAGATTCCTGTATGTATCCCAAAGTGAAAATACCGAATATCTTGTCTGTCCAGCAGGTACCTTACCCACTCCATCGCCTTCCATCAAAGGATATTCGCCGTTGACATCGTTGACTATACTCGGATGAATGAGAGTGTGGTACAAAGCTGAATAGAAGACCTCCTTATCTCGCTGAGATCCTCCTTCAACCTTGATTCTGGAAAGATCTGACTCCCAAGCATTCAAGGCATTCTCGCGAATGAAATCAAAATTGGAAACGCCTTCCATCAGACGTGGCTGTTCTGCATTGAGATTCTCCCAGGCATTTTCACAACTGACAAATGAGACACCCATCTGCAGCTCCACCTGCTCACCATCAAAGGTATCAAAGGAGAACCAATAGCCGATGTCATCACCTGCCATCTCGCGGCCATATTTCTTATATATCTTATATGTGCCGTCGTCCTCGGTCCATGCACCCTCTATACCTGACATCAATGGCTGCTTCTTCCAAAATCCCGATTCAGATGGCGTCTTATTGATACGGATTGCAAAATATACAGGAAAAACAGCCTGAGAGTTATAGCAGAAAGTGCCGGCAAGCCTCATTCCTTCAATTTCAGTGGCACTGACCTTGCGGATCCAGGCGCCGGTCTCATTGGTGAGTCCTTCACCGAAATTGACAATAATATTTCCCTGCCCCTTTCTGAAAGTATATCTCTCGATGGATGTTCGCGAAGTCGCACTGACCTCAGCCTTGATTCCATACGAGGTCAGTTCACAGCCATAATATCCCGGGGCAGCCACCTCACTGTGATATTCGGAACCATAGACATGGTAGTCTACATTCAGTTGGCCGCCTGTCGGCATAGTGAGAGCCAGACCGACCTCCGGACAACCGACACCACTGAGGTTTACATGTGAAAACCCGGTGAGGTATCTATTGTCATTGCTGTAAGGAGTGGACCACCATCGACTGTCCTTATCATACCTGTTCTGCTCCGAGCCCATTACATTGAACGGAGTGACTGACATCATTCCGTTCGGACATAGAGCACCTGGATTGGTGGTTCCATAGTTGGTGGTTCCGATGAACGGATTAACATAAGCAGACACACCGGCATCCTGTCCAAACGCGTGAACAGAAGATGCCAGTGTGACTATTATTGCAAATAATTTTATAAGTCTCATTTCTCTACATTCTCTCAGGAAGAGTAATGCCGAGGATTGACATTGCCTTGCTGAGAACCTTTGCGATGGTCTCCACGAGAACCAGACGGTACTGGAGAAGTTCCTGATTCTCTTCACGAAGTATTGGAGTATCGTGGTAATACTGATTGAATTCCTTTGCAAGTTCGTATGCATAGTTTGCTATGAGTGCAGGCGAGTGAGCTGCACCTGCCTCTGCCACCTTAGCAGGGAAAGTGTTGAGAAGCTTGATGATACGCACCTCCTTAGGAGTGAGTGCGGACTCAGACTTGACTGCAGCCAATGTGTGTGGGACTCCCTTCTCATCAGCCTTACGGAGAATTGACTTGATTCTCGCATGGGTGTACTGAATAAATGGACCAGTGTTACCATTGAAGTCAATAGACTCCTTAGGATCGAAGAGCATGGTCTTGCGTGGATCCACCTTGAGGATGAAGTACTTGAGAGCACCAAGGCTGATCATCTTGAAGAGAGCATCCTGCTCCTCCTCTGAGAAATCATTGACTTTTCCAAGCTCGAGCGAAGTCTCTTTAGCTGTATTGTACATGCCAGCGATAAGGTCATCTGCATCAACTACAGTTCCTTCACGTGACTTCATCTTACCCTCAGGGAGCTCGACCATTCCATATGAAAGGTGATAGATACTCTCAGCCCAGTCGAATCCGAGCTTGCCGAGGATGAGCTTAAGCACCTGGAAGTGATAGTTCTGCTCATTACCTACAACATAGATGTGCTCATCAAGACTATACTCGGCAAAACGCTGCTCAGCTGTTCCAAGGTCCTGAGTCATATATACCGAAGTACCGTCGCCACGGAGAAGGAGTTTTCTGTCGAGGCCGTCTGCAGTGAGGTCACACCACACTGAACCATCTTCCTGCTTCTCGAAGATGCCCGACTCAAGTCCCTTCTGCACGAGTGCCTTTCCGAAGAGATATGTCTGTGATTCGTAATATGTTCTGTTGAAGCTGATACCGAGGTCTGCATAAGTCTTGTCAAAGCCCTCATATACCCAGCCGTTCATGGTCTTCCAGAGCTCAACCACCTCAGCATCACCATTCTCCCACTTGAAGAGCATTTCCTGAGCTGCCTTGAGCGAAGGTGCATTCTTCTCAGCCTCCTCCTTGCTCAT
>JAEIGA010006212.1_pt1 | contig 18179 bp, 16 predicted proteins | sample 9270691 | NCBI WGS metagenome assembly JAEIGA01 (sample SAMN17057246, study PRJNA624740) | gut metagenome | biome: biome; isolation source: fecal sample | host: Bos grunniens | place: China: Xizang | collected 2019
AAGAAGAATTAAACAAACAAGCAAAGGGGGGAAATGTAAATGAGTAATGTAGTAAATCTGGAGGCAACAGCCGTCAGAAATGTACAAAAAAATACCTTTATACCAAAACCATTTGAACATATTTTAACATGCAACGCAGGCGAATTGATTCCTGCATTTGCAACAATACAGATACAGCCAGGTGATGTATGGAAAATTACAACATCAATAATGGCACGATTAAACACAAGCCGTTATCCAACAATTGCAAGAGGATGGATTGTATATAACTGGTTCTATGTACCGCATTCACAAGTATGGGACGGTTGGGACCAATTAATAGGGGAAAATAAAGACTCAGCTTGGGTATCACAAGAACAGAAATTTGTTCCAAAAGTATCAATTCCAGCAGGTGTAGAAATTCAGACAGGACACTTGTTAGACCACTTTGGATGGCCAACAAAAGTTGCAGACTTTAAGGCAGGCGCATTGAAATTGCGAGCATATAACTGGATTTGCAACGAATTTTATCGAAACCAGAATATCGAAGCACCATTCGCACCAGATACAGGCGATAACGATATAGTATACGCAGAGAACGGCGACTGGACTAAAGGCGGTAAACCATATCAGATTATGCGTAATGCAGATTATTTCTCAACAGCACTACCAGAACCACAAAAAGGACCAGATGTATTATTACCATTGGGAACATATGCACCAGTAGTAACAAGAGAAGAAAACTTAAATACAGCAAACCCAGCTTTGAAATGGAAAGATTCAAACGGCAACTTAGTAATTGGCGAATCAGAATCCAATGCTATAGGTATGACTGCAGCATCCAATACTGCATATTATAAATTTATAAATTCAGGTGCAACTGAACAAACTATGAAAGGGGCACAAATTTCACCGGCTAACTTGTATGCAAAAATAGACGACGCATCAGCCATAGATATGAACTCATTGCGTGATTTAGCAGTGACACAACACATATACGAACGAGATGCACGTTCAGGTACACGTGCAGGGGAAATATTGTACGCACGTTATGGTGTAGAAGTTGACCCATTAGAATTAGGTCGCCCTATTCTGTTGACTGGCGGTAAGTTTGATATCAGCACAAACCAAGTACCACAGACAGCACCAACAGAGGATAATCCAGTAGGTACATTAACTGCATTCGGTTATACAAACAACCGTTCAGACCAAGAAACATTCGGGTTCAAACAGGCGGGTACATTAATGTGTTTAGTAGCAGTAGCATACGAACACAAATATCAACAAGGTATTCCACGAGAAGATATGAAATTCGATAGATTCGATTTCTGGCATCCAGAATTCGCAGGTTTGGGAGACCAACCAATCTATGATTATGAAATCTTCGCAACTGGTGGAACAGATGGCACAATGGCAACAGAATCAATATTCGGTTATGCAGTACGAGGCGCAGAATATCAGAACTACCCATCTATCGTGACAGGGGAAGTGCGTTCAAATGCAAATAAAGGATTAGATATCGTACACATGGCAGATATTTATGAATCTGCACCTACTCTATCGCCAGAATGGATGAAAGAAAATCCAGATAACTTAGATAGAACAATCTATGTGACAAGTGACGTGACAAATCAGTTCATTGTTGACTTTGTTGCAGAATTTGAAATCACAACAACAATGCCTTTGTACTCAGTACCAGGAATTGACAGACTGTAATAATAACAGCCCGTCCAGTAGGGCGGGCATTTTAAAAATATGGAGGTATAAATTATGTGGGGATTAGTTGGAGCAGCAGCAGGTTCATTTATAGGAAATGGAATTGACAGTATATTCAATAAAGCAGCAGCAGACCAAACATATGAATATGAACGCCGTTTACAAAAACACGACCAAGCATTTCAAAAAGAAATGAGAGCAACAGCATATCAAACAACTGTGGAAGATATGAAAAAAGCAGGAATAAACCCAGCAGTAGCATTATCAGGCGGAGCAAGCCAATCACAAGGCGGTAGTTCGTCACATGGATCAGTAAGCATGGAGGGAGCAAGCGGAAAAAATTTAGCAGAAACTATGATGTCAATGAAATCAACACAAGCACAAATTGACAATCAAACAGCATTAACAAGTGCAGACGTTGCAAACAAAAACGCACAAACAATAAAGACATTGACAGACGCAGGATACAATGAAGAAAAAATAAAAACAGCAACACACGAACGTGAATTGATAATACAACAAATAAAGAACGCAAAAACACAAAACGAAAAAGAAAAAGCAGAGAAAAATATAAGAGAATGGGAGGCAAGACACCCAGTATTATCAAGAATATTACCAGCAACAGCAGGTGCAACGGGTGCGGTAATGGGAGCAATAGCAGCAGGACCAGTTGGAGCTGGAATAGGATACGGTATAGGTCATGGGTTCAGAAAACCAAATAAAATAGGTTTTAACATGTAAAACAAATACCAAATAATTCAAATATTGCAACAATCAAAATAATAGCAACACAAGATAAAATTATAAAAACAGGAATCTTAATCATAAAAAGCTCTTTTATATATCAATAAAAGTATATACGAGGGCAACGACTTTGTCAACACAAAGCCCCTAGACGGGTCAGGAATATAAAAAAACCTTAGTTTTACAGTATTCCTGTCAGTTGGCGGTATATATATCAAGAGCATCACCGCCAACTTTTTCCAGGGGTGGAAAAAGCCAAAAGGGTACAATATGCAATGCATCCACAGACATTTTATCTATAGCATAGACAAAAAAGCAGTCTTGAAAGATATACAATATCTAAATTCAAAAGGAATTTTAAGAATAAAGAATCTAGAAAGTCTAGGTGAGGGAAACCTAAGAAAAGGAATAGAGAAATTCTTTACAGGGAAATGGTGGGTATATTTTGATAGAGACCCAAAGAAAAGCAAATATATGCTACATAGACAGTTATTCGCACTTGGGTATTTCAAATATACTGAAACTGGATGCGGTAAATGCGAAATATGCAGAATAGAAAAATCAAAAGACTGGACAACTAAAGGATGGTGTGAATCACAAATGTGGAAACACAGTACATTCTTAACATTGACATACAATAATCAAAATCTACCAGAAAAAAGAATGTTGAGAAGAGCAGATATTCAGAAATTCTGGAAAGATTTAAGATATCACTTATACAAAACAACAAAAAAGAAATCAGATATCGATTTAACACTCGAACGGTCAAGAATGGAAGAGATATACAGTAATTGGATTGAAGATACATTCGGAAAGAACAAAAGAAGAAGAAACAGATACCCAATAAGATATCTGAACTGTGGGGAATATGGTCCAATGACAAAAAGACCACACTATCATGCAGTAATATGGAACTTTGAACCAATGGACATAAGAAAATTCTCAAAAGATAGACGGGGTTATTGGTTATACACATCAAACAAAATCAATAAAATATGGAACAAAGGTTATGTAATAATAGGAAATGCAACACCAGAAACAGTTGGGTATGTTGCAAGATATTGCACAAAGAAATTTAGCAGAACTGAAGAAGAACACGAAAAAATGAAGAAAAAGAAACAAATCGAATTCATAGGTGCAAGCAGTCTAGGGTATATAGGGTACTTTTACTGGATTAAATTCAAAGACATGATAAAAAGAAATATGGGTATATTAATGAAAATGAAAGACCATACTTTCTTGGCAAAATTACCAAAAGCAATGCAGAAGACATGGAAAGAAGAAGACGAAGACGAATTTGAAGAATATGATTTCTGGAAATGTAAAATCGGTAAAGAAAATTGGGAATACATACTATCAAAAACAGACCTAACCGAATCGGAATACATAAAAGAATCATATCGTGCAAGACTTAAAAAATATAGACTATTAAAGCGTGAAAAAGGCGATTTAGACGGCTAAAAAGATTTAGTTGACATATAATGCCATTTATGAAATAATATGCGTGTAGGAAAGGGAAAATAATCAGAAACATTATTTAAATTTTCTACATGTATATACAAGTATCTACATGTCTATAGATTTGTATTTACAATGTATATACAAGAATTATTGACAATACTAAATATTTTGGCAATGCATAATATACATTATGCGCCTTTTATATATTACTACCCCACCAGACACTTTCGACCGTTTTCTGTAATAAAACACAAACAGAAAACACCCCACAAAATAAAAAAATGGGCTCACAAATTATTGTGCACCCACTATAACAAGTCGCAAAACAACAAACTATTATTTATGCTTTGTAATCTTTTTGATTTTCGAAACACCATCGTTTGCAACATCTGCCGCAATCTTTTTCAAACTTTTCAGTCCTTTCTTCAAATCACCCTCTTCAACCGCTGCCGCCTTGACCGGCTTTACCACCGAACAACAGAACGGGCATTTTGTCGCAGAATTACTGATATTTGATGTACAATACGGACACGCATGTGTATTGGCCGGCTGTTTATCACGCATCTTGTTCAATGTACGAACAAACAAGAATATCGCGAACATCGTAATCAAGAAACTGATTACAGAGTTCAAAAACACACCTAAATTCAATGTGGTTGCACCAGCTTCCTGGGCCTGGGCAATCGTTTCATAAATCACACCCGGTTCACCACCACCTAATACAAAGAACCATTGTGAAAAATCAACACCACCAACCAACAGTCCAATCGGCGGCATCATAACATCTTTGACCAAAGAATTCACCATCCCGGTCATCACAGACCCAACAATAATACCAACCGCCATATCAATTGCACTGCCACGATTGATAAAGTTTGCAAATTCCTTAAATATACTTGTTTTTTTCACCATTTTTTTACTCCCTTTCCTGTTTATTAGAATAATCTTCTATTGCACGCAACACCTTGGCCAGCGTTTTACGCAAACTTTCATTTCTTGTCTGGACAACAATATCCGCCAACGCATATGTTTTATACCGTTCATCAATCAACTGTCCCAATATCTTGCGACTATCCGTATTCAATAATTGAGGCCTAGTGTCCCTAGCACTAGTCCGCTGAACCAACAAATCTAAATCCGCCCGCAACCACACAGACAACGCACGTTCCAAAACCATTTCACGCACCGCCGGGGTTATAAACGCCCCTTCGCCCGTAGAAATAACCTTCAATGCCGGCGGGGTATCTAATAACCGTTCGATAACACGCTGTTCAACACGACGAAATTCTTCTTCGCCGTACATTGAAAAAATATCAACCACGCTACATCCAGCAGCTGCTTCTATCTCTTTATCAGAATCCACAAACGGTATCCCCAGCCGTCGTGCCAAGGCACGCCCTACACTGGTCTTGCCCGCCCCCATCAAGCCAACCATAACAATCGGTCTGTCAATAAAATCTTCATATTCATCATTCATAACAGTAAGTATAATATCAAATTTTGCGCCACAAACAATAAAAATTCTATTTATCATTTTTAATAATATGAATTTTATGCTATAATCTTATATGACGAGAAAAAAGAGAGAACGCCTATGAAACACACATCTTTATTATTTCTGGCCCCGGCTTTATTTATTACCTCATACGCACACGCAACAACACCACATGCGTACGCAAATGCAATAACCGCACACAACATTGCGACACTTCAGCACTCAATCACACATACTGCATTTGATTCATTCGAAGGTTCTATGGCGGCCACATTAAACGAAAACAAACCAGGCAAAACTATCCCTACCCCGGACAAAGATAAAAAATCACCTTATCAAACATACGGCCGGGCACCAATGTACGGACATGCTGCAACATATGGCGAATACAACGACGATGGCTCTGCTGGGCGCAGCGGCGGCGACAAATACAACACCGACGCATCATTAAACAACATCTGGTTTGCATACGAACATATCAGCGACGATGTCAAAATCGACGATTTTACAACTCTGGATTCCAACCAAGATTTGGGCATAATGGGACTTTCCGGCGGCCACAGCAAATGGGGCAACGGTATCACCCAATGGGGTATTTATACCGGATATATTGGTGCCCACCAAAGAAATAACGAAATTAACATCGACAGCCAAGGCGGATTCTTTGGTGTCTATAACGGGTTTTCAATTGATAACTTTAACCTATCGACCAGTATTATCAGCGGCGTGCTTGACAACACCGCAACATCAACATTTGGCGACGACGGATACACAAACTTTTGGATTAGCGGCATCGCCAATGCAACATACAGTATACACCTGGACGACACATTCACACTACAACCCGGCGTCCAATTCGCATACACATGGATAAAAGCCGAAGATTACACATCTGTATCTGGCGACACAATGAAAAACGACGCATTTAATATGATAGAAGTATCCCCCACTCTGCGCGCCATCAAGCACATCGGCAGCGGATGGTACGGCTCGCTAAACCTAAAACATATTATGATTTTTGCAAACGGTGGCGATTTGACAGTTAACAACACAACAATACCAGAATTAAACATTGGCGACTTTACAGAATACAGCCTGTCTTTGGAAAAATCGATTACAAACATCAGCCTGACCGCGAACTTTGGCCGTCGTGACGGTGCACACCGTGGCTGGATTGGCGGCATAAACCTCAAAGTCAGATTCTAACAAACCAAACCGCCACAATTGGCGGTTAAAAAACGAAACAAAAACTTGACAATTATCATTTTTTGTATTATATTCATATGTGAATACAACAAAACCATAAAAGGACAAATAAGATGAACCCTCAATTCAAAAGAAATATCTTAAACGCAATCGCAACAAACAAAGTCGTTAGAACATCACGCCTGGGTTGTTCCTCATACATTGTATACACCCCACAAAACCAAAAACTAATCGAAGTCGTATCCGATTACGATTACGGCGCATACCATTTAACTATTGGCGACACCATTGTCTTGGCCGCAGATCAAAATACAAATCACAGCAACATGCCTATCGCATCAGTCATACATGAAATCAACGATTTTTGCACCGCATGCCACAAAAGATTACAAGAACAAGAACGGGACTCCAAAACAAATTCTTGCATGAGCCCCCAAGAAGAAAAACTATCCGCATTCCTAATCAACGCAAGTACGAAACATACAAAATAACAAGAACAAATAAAAAGAATCCCCAACATTGGGGATTCTTTTTATTCCATATTCGTCAATTGTTCTAATTGATCTGCCGCAATCAGCGCATCAATCATTTCATCCAACCCGGCACCACCCGCCAAGATATCATCTAACTTGTACAAAGTCAGTTTGATACGATGATCTGTCACACGCTGCTCTGGGAAATTATATGTACGTATCTTTTCACTGCGATCACCAGAACCAACCATCGACTTTCTTGACGCATTACTGGCACTCATTTGTTCTTCACGCTGCTTTTCATACAACTTTGAACGCAAGACCGACATCGCCGCAATTTTATTCTGCAATTGACTGCGTTCATTCTGACAAGTCACAACAATACCGGTCGGAAAATGAGTAATACGTATTGCACTATCCGTTTTGTTAACATGTTGCCCACCTGCCCCAGATGCACGGAAAATATCAATGCGAATATCTTTATCTTCAATAACAACATCAATATCCTTGGCCTCAGGCATAACCGCCACAGACGCCGCACTGGTATGAATGCGTCCGCCTGCTTCGGTTTCTGGCACACGTTGTACACGATGAATTCCTGATTCAAACTTCATACGACCGTATGCACCTGCGCCATCAATCTTGAACACAATCTCCTTATAGCCACGCAATGAAGTGGCGTTTTCTTCAATAACCTCGACTTTCCATCCCTGGCGCAAAGCATAAGATTTATATTGATTATACAAATCCCCGGCAAACAATGCAGATTCTTCGCCCCCAACACCGGCACGAATTTCCATAATAACACTGTTATCATCAGCGTCATCACGTGGCAGCAACGCAATCTGCAGACTTTTTTCAATATCTGGCAAGCGATGATTTAATTCATGCAACTGATCATTGGCAATTTCACGCAACTCGGCATCATTTAGCATTTCCGTCGCATCTTGAATACCTGCAACCGTCTGAAAATATTCTGCAATCAACGGCAATATTTCCGACAGTCGTGAATATTCTTTGGACAACTTGGTCAGTTCATCCCCAGACACATTTCCAGAATTCATTTGCGCTTCGATATCTGCGGCACGCACCTGAATATCTTTCAACTTTTGTTCCACTATCATTTTATGCCCCTATTATAATTTTTATAGCATCGACCAAAGACACAGATTGTTGCTCGCCAGACGCCATATTTTTCACCGCAACAAGTTGATTTTGTTTCTCTGTCTCACCAATTATCAAACTGAATTTAGTTTTTATTTTGTCAGCATACTCAATCTGATTTTTGAACTTTTTATCTGCATCTAAATACGCCAAAGACGCAACATTTGCATCACGCAACGCATTCAAAACAGACATCGCATAGTCCAAATTCTCATTACCCATACACAAGACCGTTGCATCAACAGATGCTTCAAATGGTGTCATATCAATTGCCCCAGATTCCATCAAGGCAACAAAAATTCTTGAAAAACCAATCGCCGCACCAACGCCGATAATCTTAGTCTTGCTAAACTTCCCTGCCAAATCAGCATAACGACCACCCCCGGCTGCCGTTCCCAATTCCGGATGATTCAGCAATTTAAATTCAAACACCAAACCGGTATAATAGGCCAAACCACGTGCAATAGACAAATCAATTTCTGCATTTTTAACCCCGAACAGTTCCAATGTTTTCATGAAGTCATTCAGTTCAGAAATCGCCAAATCCAACTTACCAGACTTGTTCAAGAAAGCCGTATAACCACTTGTAAATACCGATTTAATTTGATTTTCTTTGTTTGTGTCGCCCAATGTATCTTGCAGTCCTTCGGCAAAATCTTCATCACCCATTTTATCTTTTTTATCGATTAAAACGAACACATCTTTTTTCTGAACATCTGTCATTTCCAGATAATCAAACAGCGCATCCCAGAATGGTCTTGAACCAACACGCACCGCACTTTCTCCAATGAATTCAGACACAGAATCCAATGTACGTTGAATCACAGAAATAATTTCCGCATCATAATTTGTGGACAGCGAGTTAACACCCATAATATCCATGTCCATTTGATAAAATTCACGATACCGACCACGTTGTGCACGTTCACCACGATAACGCTTTGAAAATTGACTTGCACGAAACGGGAACACTAAATCATTCAGATGTCCCGCCACATAACGTGACAATCCCACCGTCCCGTCATAGCGCAATCCCATTTTTGTATCACCCTTTTGAAACAAGAACATTTGGGTTTCAATTTCGTCCCAGTTATCTTTATCTGTTAAAACTTCGGCCCGTTCAATTGCCGGCAAATCCAGCATATTAAACCCGGATGTTTTTAGCACATTCAACATGCGCGCCGCACAAAAGTCAACACAACGCTGCTGTGCCGGTAATAATTCTATAAAACCCGATAACGGTTTTGTTGGTTTTAAATCCATTTTTTATTTCCTATTGTTTTTTATGGAAAACCTTATTGCACATTGTGCACACATTATATCATACAAAAAGACAATATGCTAATATTCGCCCACATGGGCGTGATGAGAACCAGAAAAGATAACATAATTCTTATACATCACCCTAATGGTAGTACAAAAATTATTTTTTTCAAGCTTTTTATAGCACAAGGCGGGGCGCACCAAATCTTATAAATTACACAAATGACGAAAGAAAAGATTTCTTGCTTAAAACATCTGTGGCATCTTTGATTTTTCTGCGCCCCGGAAAGACACACATATAATAACCGAAACACATCACATCCGCCACAGGTAGCTTTTCACATTCAAAACCATCGATGTAATTCGCCGCCATGCTGGGTCAGCCATCGCTTTGCCCGTTCCACCCCCGGCCCATACAGTTCACGCACAGTTTGCCAAAATTCGGGCGAATGATTCATATGCCGTACATGCGACAATTCATGCATTACCACATATCGCATAACATCATACGGTGCAAACGCTAATCTCCACGAAAAAGACATTGTGCCAGTGCTAGAACAACTGCCCCATCGACTGGCGGTATCACGCAATGCGATTCGTCGTGGCCAAAATTCATGTGGCACACCACGAATTATCTTTTTTAATTCGCACAAAAATTCCGCCTTGATAAAATCACGCACCCGGCGTTCAAACATACACGCATCACCGCCGACATACAAAACACCATCATCCATTTTATTAGACCGCATATCTGGTTTATGCACCAATAAAACATACCGCCCCAAGAATTCAATTTCATCACCACTTTTTAACGAAACCTTGGCTGGACATTTTTGAAAAACACCCTCCACCCACTTTTGCTTTGATTCCAAAAAACGCACCGCCGCCGCATTGGGCACCAACCATGGCTTTGACATATGAATTTCACGTCGTGGTCGCACCTTTGGGCGCAATGTAATATTACGCAGCCCTCGCCGCGTTGTAATTATAACCGGAATTTCTTCGCCTGAGGACAAAACGAACACATAATCAGACATCTCATTTAATCTTTTCCCGAATATCATTTGCAATCGCATCCGCATCAAAGCCCAACATACCATAAACATCCGCCCCGGGCCCCGACATACCGAATCGGTCAACGCCAACAACCGCATCTGCAAATTCAAACCATGGCGCAGACGCCGCCGCCTCGATTGCGATTACTGTACCACGCAAAATCTGCTGCTTGTACTCTGCATCTTGATCACGAAAATCCGCCACTGAAAACACAGACACAACCTGAACATCATCACCCAGTTTATTTGCCACATCAACCGCCAACGGCACTTCACTTCCTGTGGCAATTATTGTTGCCCGCACACGTGTGCTGGCTGCGCTTTTTATAACATAGGCACCACGGGCAATGTCAACCCCCAACGGAGTTGCGACCTGACGAATCGCCTGACGAGACAACACGATACAGGTCGGCCTACGTGGCGCAGTCAGCGCACGCCGCCACGCAAACATTACCTCGACCATATTGCATGGACGATACACATTCATATTTGGAATCAATCGCAACGACGACAATTGCTCAATCGGCTGATGCGTTGGCCCATCTTCACCCACAGCAACACTATCATGCGTCAAGACATAAACCACCGGCAATCCCGACATCGCCGCCAGGCGCATACTGGGGCGCATATAATCACTAAACACCAAGAAAGTCGAACCATACACATGCAATCCCGTCAAGGCCATACCATTCATAATCGCACCCATTGCATGTTCACGCACACCATAATTTATATAATTGCCACTAAAATCATCGGCGCAAATATCCCGTGATGCCTTAACCCGAACATTTGTACTGCCCCCCAAATCAGCACTCCCCCCAATAACAGTTGCACCATTTTCCAGCAATTCCTGTAAATACATCCCAGACAATTCTCGTGTAGAAATATATGCCGGCACACTTTTTACCGTCACATGCGGCAAGACATTTTCAACACCCCCGGGCACAACCGCCGGATGTTCCATTGCAACATTTCGCCACATATTTTCACCATTTGGCGATATATATTTTTGCACCAACTGCATCAGTTCTGCATCATCCAACGCCAAACCGTGTGCCTTGTGCGAAGACGCCAAACTGGACCCACATCCAATTTCCGTTTTACATTGTATAAACACTGGCACATCAGACTTTTGTGCCGCTGTCAACGCCCGATTTATCCGCGCAAAATCATCCCCAGGCACACAAATAACACGCCACCCTGCCGCCATCATTCGTGCAGGCACATCAATATCTGTCTGGGCAACACCATCAATACTGAAACCATTATCATCCCACAGCAGCACCAAATTATTCAATCGATACAGACCTGCAAACGCAATTGATTCCTGGGCGACACCTTCCATTAAATCACCATCAGAACACATACAGTAAATCCTGGAATCTGCCTTGGTAATTTTCGCTGCCATTGCCATCCCGACGGCATTTCCAACCCCCTGGCCCAACGGACCTGTGGTTGCATCTACGCCTGGCATACCGTATTCCGGATGCCCCGGCAGCCCACCAATTTTGCGAAACTGGTTCAAATCGCCAACATCATATCCCGCCAATTTCAACACAGAATACAGCAACGCACTACCATGACCGGCAGACATAACAAATTTATCACGTCCACGACGCAAAAAATTCGCAAACACAGCCGTCACAATATCAGCCGCCCCAAGGACAATTCCGACATGTCCACTATGCGCCATTCTTATTGCATGCAAGGCCCATGCCCGTACGGCACTTGCCATTTCTTTTAAGTCTTTGGAATTATAACTCATGTGTGATATTATATCATAAAAAGGACGAATATAAAAATGTTAAAAATATGGACAGACGGCAGTTGCCTTGGGAATCCTGGCCCAGGCGGATGGGGATTTGTGGCAACAGACGGAAAAAACATTGCAGAACGTAGTGGTGGTGAAACCAACACGACCAACAATCGTATGGAATTGATGGCGGTAATTCGTGCATTAACTGCGGCCCGTCGTCATGATGCGGTTGAAATTCACACCGACAGCCAGTATGTTAAAAACGGCATGCAATCATGGATAAAAAATTGGAAAAAGAATAATTGGCACACATCAACCAAAAAGCCTGTAAAAAACCAAGACCTGTGGATGCAACTTGATGAACTGTCATCAAACAAAACAATACATTGGGTCTGGGTCAAGGGACATGCCGGCGAAGAAATGAACGAACGGGTTGACACATTGGCACGCACCGCTGCCGAAGGGTTAAAATGACATCACGCCGCAAAATATTTGAATCTGCAACAAAGAAATTAAGTCGCCAGATGCGCAAAATATTTTGGCGTTCACTATATGACGCAACATACAATCTGGTCCAGCATCACAATTTATCCGACACCGCTGTTGCGTTTAAGATGAGTACGATTGGCTTATTATACCCTGTCCGTTCTGGCAAGCGCACCAAAGACAATGCCCGTCGCATTATGTATTCTATGATATTGGCAATATTGGAAAACAACGATACAGATTCTGTCCGCAATTATAACTTATTAAGCACAACCGAACGCGTTGAATTTGCGAATCGCACCATGCAACGCACACACAAGGCTATATTGAAAGAATTTCCACAACTTGCGCCATATTTTTGCACGTTGCACAGTGACGAAAACATCCCAGAAGGCACACACGCATATTATATTCAATCCAAGGCAGAAATTTCATTAAATCCGCTACATCTTGAAAAATCCGATTTTAATGATTTTATTGACACATTAACACACGAATATGTTCATGTGATGCAAGCTGCATTTGTATCGACCTTACCAACACCGATACTGAACATCGATTCTTGTCGTATTGTTGCAACAAAAAAGATTCCGTATATTCTTAACCCCATGGAACGCGAAGCGTTTCGCATTGGGCACCTGGTAAGCCATAATTTCGGCCGATACTTTGAAGACAAAGTTATCGAATTTCAAGACACCGGCACAATAACCGGATACCCCACAAACGAACGATAATCTAAAAAAATTTTAACAACATAAAACGACAAACAAAATAAAAATCCCCCAAACAGGGGATTTTTTATTATTGAACGATATATCCCAATGTACCTAACATCGCTTTTTTATACGATGCATTACTGTAATAAGAAGTTAAATAGTTACGACAAGCGGACGCCGCACCGCAATTCGTACCAGAACAATAGGTATCATAATACGCAAGCACCCATTCCCCATTTCCATTATCTGCCTTACACCAGATAGATACCCAGCTAGAGTTCTTTGTATTATTTGGTTCAAAGCCATCTCTTACAGACGAACCCAACATCCCTTCTGAGCCAGAAGAATAAGTTTGGGAATCATACGCTGCAATCCCAGATATTGATGGGAATCCCGCATTTGCAACAGTTGTATCATACGGTGTCACAGACCATGTACCATATTCATCGCTATAGCTCACACTATTATATAACTTACTACTTACATTATAATCCAACACCGGTTGGGCAGATTGGTCATAAATCCAATAAGACTTATCTGCGTATGCGGCACGGAACGATTGTGCGGCACCATTGCTGACCTTTAAATCAAACACCGGTGACATATTTGCATAATATGTTTTTCCATCACGCAGCACATTCAATGACGGCGTTGTCAATTTGGTACTGCGCAGGTACAACTTGTCATTACCAACATGCATTATGCGTCCACAATCCCCGACATCATCCGCCCCGACACCATACCCAATTGTAGTTTCACCATTTGTACACTGATTTGGTGTCTGAACCGAACCATAGTATACCTTTTGTGAACCCGCAATCCAATTACCTTCGCCTACATTAGAACACGAATCGGCATGTGCACTGGCAATATACGTACCCGGACCACATTTTGTGGTATAACACGCCGATGCCGATTCCGATCCCAAATCATCAGTATCAGGATAGAATCCACCTGCCAAATCCGAGCAACTTTTACATGACGCCTGGGCCGTTTCATCCTGATAATTATCTTGCGAACAAGTATAATTACTAAACGAATCTTCTGGCGAATAATGTCCCAGGGATGTCGGTGTTGTGCATTGGACACCATCTAAGCCATAGATAATCCAACCTGGCCGATTTTCATCTTTTGGTGTAAAATAGTAATCACAATTGTGCTTATCGCCATCCCAATAATCCTGACAATCTTCAGTACATTCGGTCACTTCTTCGCCATTGTACATATATTTACCTTCGTCTTCATCCCAATAATCACCACAATAGTATTCATATTCACCCCAATAATTTTCCATTATTTTCACAACTTCGCTATCCTTGCAGATATCAACACCATCCCAACATTCTTGCCAATTACTGCCACACCAATCATAACAATCTGTTATTTCCTGGCCATCATGCATATACTTACCCACACTTGAATCCCACAGTTCATCACACTGATAGTACTCACAACCACCGCCCATATAATCCTCATACTCACACATACGACCATTGGGCAACCATTCACCATCATCGCAACGATATTCTTCTTCACCGTATTCATGATCAACATCGACCTTATTATACTTATCACCGTTCCAATAACCACCCTGACACAATACATCATCTGCCGTACATGTATAATAGTATGGAACACCATTGCGTTTATAATTACCACCCACCAACGCACATTTCAGACCTGAATATGAAATCCCCACGCCAGTGTCTGCATAATCCATATCACCGTATGTATGCGCACACTTCTCAGACCCCATAACCGACTGACGTATCCATGTTATATCACCCTGGAAACTTGCATTATTACTATTGCTTGTTGGGCACGCAAACTGAGATGCCGTCAGATATGCACCACCATCGGCATACTGCCCCAATTCATATGGTTCACATTTCAAATCCGCAACATTATGCAGTATTATTGGTTCTTCACAATACTCAGCATCTTCACAATACGCCCGCGAGATTATTAAACACTTACCCCCATGATAGCATTCTTCCTTCTGATCATCCCATACCAAACCAGAATCTTCACATTCCCCCGAACTGCTATAAGGATAAAATGCACGACAACATCCCGATTCGTCACACCTGACATACGAATCATCAGCACTAAAATGTATACGATCTTTCTGGGCATTATAATAATTATCATCACAAACAAAGTTATCCAATGCCACATCGTCACACTGATACATTGCAGTACCACTATCGTAATAGCATGACATTGAACCATTTACACGACCACCAGGGAACACCATATCATCATATGTGAACGGACATACCATACCCTTGCTATTTTCACCAAACGGATTCGCATATGCCGCATTTGGACGTAATGGACATGTTAAATCACATGATTCACCATTGCTGGAATACTTACCTTTTGCACATGCCGAACATGATGCACCGGAACCGCCCTCCGATTCCCCCCAATGTGAACAACTGGTGCAAATGGTGGCATTGGCAAACTCTGTCAACGATTTTGGATAATCACCATCTCCGATAACGACATCTCCGATAACGCCATCCATAAAATCTTCACCATCCCAAGAATTAACGCCATAACCAGCATCACATACCGCATTTTCTGTTTCGGTGTCATTCAAACGCACATACCAGCCCTGATACATATCGTCATCAGGGCTATACTCCCATCTTACATTATCCAATGTACCACCACGTGCCGGCACGCCATCAACAGTGTATGAACAATAATTGCTGGATTGACCCTGATAATATGCATCAGACACACGTTCTACAGCACCTGTATCTGGATTAAAGATCTCTACCTCATAATCAGAACAATCTCCAATATCGTCAGCACAGAAAGACTCGCTGCAAGCAACCGAAGCGTATTCGGTATTCACACACAAATAATCAAAGTTGCTTGCCACCACGCTTTCCAACCCAGCAATCTTTGGCATGCCACTTTTGTATGTCTGAATTCCACCCACATTTTCTGTCTGGTATGCTGGATTCAAGCACGGCTGACACTGCGACGCACCAATATCCGACCAAGTCGCTACAGTCCCCAAATCCGGATCACTTGCCATTACATCCATACAAGACAGGCACGCCGGGATATTATCGGTTGGATAAATCTTTTTATAATTGTCTGAGTCACCTTCTGGCAACGGATTACCAGAATTGAAATATGTTTCAATCGCATTGATCGATAAATACGTACCCGCTGGACAACGTACTAATGCTGGCCTCACACATTCATCATCTTCATTCCGATAGGTACCTTCTGGACACCAAAAACGATCAATCTCTTGCACAACAGTCTCAGCAACATACGCACCGCCACCATATCCTTCGTTATAACATGATTCTAGACCAATCTGCAACCCAGATTCATTGTCGTTAAATTCAACCGGACACTCTGTACATCTACCCGTCGCTGGATTCAAATAATACCCTCTATCACAACGACCCCACTGCGGAAAAATAGTAGCATCAACAAAGCGATTCACTAGCCATTCATAATCATCCGTATCACAAGAATCCCACAGCGGTCCAACATTAGAATCATAACCTTCTGGTCTTGCATTTACACACTGAGACTCACCCAAACCAGTACCACCACCTTCCTTATAACCCACAATATAACTATACCCCTTGATTACCGTACCAGTCTCAAAATACTTTTTTAAAGTCTGTAACGCATTCGTAAACGACGGCACAGCTACCGTTGGGCCCTCCACACAATACCCAAACACAAGCCTATCATCTTCATTCCACTGCATTCCCAGACTCTCTGCAATAGTTTCTTTTGCACTTTCGGTCAAACAACTTCCATCCGCTTCTGTATACAAAGAACTCCAAACCGGGGTATTTATACTATTATTTACATTCAAATAACTCTCACACGGAGACAATTTAACAATCGCACAAATACCACTACATTTTTCACAACCACTGGCACAGACTTTATTTGCCGTACCACCCGCACAGCTGCACCCCGTTGGACACACCGTACATTCATTACCATACTGTGGCACACCATTATACACCCCATTATATGTCATATAATATCCCGGTTTACACGATTCGTATCTCTGGGTCGTTGGACATGTATATCCACCATCGTCATCACCACCAGACGACGATGCCACGCACGAACATGATGCAGTCCCCTGATTCTGAACCGTATACCCCGAATTACATGAACAAGAATATGTTTGCGACGAACAACCTGTACACTTTGATGAACCAACCGTTGTATTATTTGATGGACCACCCGTATATTTACCATTACACGTCGTCGTACGCGTACCGCCAGTAATCGCCACAGAAGAAGAAGTCGTATTTGACGCACTAGAACACAATACACAGTCATTACCAGCACCATTACGGTTCAAATAATAGCCCGCATTACACGAAGTATACACCGCCGTACCGTCGCATGTAGAATACGCAGCAAATACATTACCGGTAAAAAATAATACAGACAAAAGTGCGCAAACACGCAGAAATCTAGACATTCTTCCCACTTCTTTTTCTCTATACGCACATATCATAGAAAAAACAAGGGGGTTTGCACAAGTAAAAAATCCCCAAAAATAAAAAAATATGCACTTGCATATTCACCAAATGTATGGATGAAAAACAAAAAAAGAAAAAATATGCACAAATATTTGATTTGTGCACCCATACACCAAGA
>JAEIGA010006213.1_pt1 | contig 18179 bp, 25 predicted proteins | sample 9270691 | NCBI WGS metagenome assembly JAEIGA01 (sample SAMN17057246, study PRJNA624740) | gut metagenome | biome: biome; isolation source: fecal sample | host: Bos grunniens | place: China: Xizang | collected 2019
AATGTTTTTGCGTGGTTTTCGCTAATATCTACGCTTTCTCCAATATATAGCGTAAATCAAAAACCTTTAACCACGATAAATAGAAAAAAGTGGCGATTTTTTCCGCCACTTTCTTTGTAATCTTTCTTTAATTACTCTCCATCAGGTTCTAAACTTGCTGCTTCTTCGGCAAGTTCGTCTTCTTCAAGAACACGACAAAACTCTTCGAACACTTCGTCAAGTAGCGCTTCGTCGTCGATAGGCAAAAGATCTGCCGTTTCTTCATCGTCGCCACTGAGTTCGAATATAACCAAATCGTCTTCGCTAAGCCCGTCGATTTCTTCCGCAGGCTCGAACGCAGAATAGTTTTTACCCTTGTATTCTATCGTTCCTACGAAAAAGAATTTTAATTTTTTTCCGTCGTCGGTGGTAAGTTCTACGATATCTTCGTCACAAGAACAATCGTCACCACAAGTACATTCTTCGCCTTCACAACCGCAAGTGCAATTTTTCTTTTCTAATTCGCTCATTTTTTATCTCCTTTTTATTGTTTTTTAATTATTTGTTTTTTTGGTTTAGAAATCCGTTCAATATTTCAACCGCAGCCAAACTGTCTACCATTTGCTTTCGCTCTTGCCTACTTTTGCCTTGGGCTATCAGTATTTCTTCCGCTTCACAAGTAGAACATCTCTCGTCTACGGCAAAAATTTCACAATCTAGCGTTTCTCTTAGTTTATCAATAAAAAACTGCGCCTTTTGAGTTTGTATTGAAGCCGTTCCGTCAAAATTAACGGGTAGCCCGCAAACGATAGCCGTTGCCGACTTTTCCTTAAAATAGGCGGATATCTTCTCCAAATCTTTTTTAAGATTTTGCCTATGATACGTCTCAACCGGCAATGCATAGGTATTAAACGGGTCTGAAACGGCAACTCCTATCCTTTTGTCGCCTATGTCTAAACACAAAAATCTTTCCACTCGTTTATTATACCACTATTTAACTTTTTTTACAATATAAAAAGGCAAGTTTTTTTAACTCGCCTTTTTTAATTTTATTCAGTTTTCTTTACATCATATAACCTAGCAACGCTAAATATTTGATAATTTCCGCCCATAACACGATTACCAAAACAACCGTTACTATCATCATTATAACAAAAGTCCACAACCAACCCTTTATGAAAGTTTTTCTTTCGTAAGTGTTCGACGGGTAAATTAATAGTCCTATAACAAGCCCTATTAGTCCAAGAAAGAAACTCAATAGAACACCAACCACCGTCTTTGACTGCATCTCTCTCGACACCGAACTTTCGTTGTAATATTTTACGCTTTTAGACAAATCTTCACCGCAAAATACACACTTCTCGCTTCCTTCGGGATTATTCTTCCCGCATTTTGTACAATACATTTTTTCTTCCTCCTAAGTAGTATAGTTAGATTATATACCAAATTTTTTGGTATGTCAACATTTTAACCAAAGAATTTGGTAAAATAATAATATGCAGGAAATAAGATTTGCGGAAAATTTAAAAAATTTTAGAGTGAGCAAAAATCTAACGCAAAAGCAACTTGCAAACGAGCTAGGTGTTGATCAAAGAACGGTAAGCGCCTGGGAAAAAGGGGTTTGCGAGCCGAGTTTTACGTTGCTTAACAAACTTTGCGAAATATTTGAAGAAGATTTTAACGGGTTATTGACCTGAAAACGAAAACGGCGAGAAATCTCGCCGTTTTTTTAGTCGTTATTTTTTTGTTTTTTGCTTACTTCGTTAAGTTTGTCTTTAATTTGGTCTTGTCCGTCACGCACCATCTGTCTTGCTTTTGCCGAATTAGTCGCTAAAAGCGCGCCACCAAACATACCGAGTATTATTCCGCATAAAAACTTATCGTCCATAAACCCCTCCTCCCTTTCGGGTTAAAATTATTATGGGCGAATTTTGTAATTTTATGCCTGTTTTTTAGATTTATAGTCTTCTATTGCCTTTTTTATGGCTTCTTCCGCCAAAACGGAGCAGTGAATTTTTTGAGACGGTAAACCGCCTAAGCATTCTACTACTTTTTTGTTGGTTACTTTTAGCGCTTCGTCAACGCTCATACCTATAATCATATCGGTTGCGGTTGAACTTGACGCAATAGCCGCCGCACAACCAAAAGTTTTAAATTTTGCGTCGACTATAATATCGTTTTCTATTTTAAGTGAAATTTGCATTATATCGCCACAACTTGCGTTACCAACGGTTCCCATACCGCTTGCATTTTCTATTTCACCAACGTTCTTAGGGTTTCTAAACGCTTCCATTACCTTTTCGCTATACATATTTTATCTCTCCTTGTGCCTTAAATAGCGGTGACATTTCTCTAAGTCGTTTAACCGCCGTCTTTATCGTTTCTACCGCATAATCTATTTCTTCTATCGTGTTGTGTTTACCAAACGTAAACCTTATCGACCCGTGCGCCAACGCTTCGGGAACACCTATCGCAAGTAACACGTGCGATGGTTCTAACGAGCCCGACGAACAAGCCGAGCCTGAAGATACCGCTATCCCCGCCAAGTCCAAACTGAACAGTATCGATTCGCCTTCGATAAACTCAAACGAAAAATCGGCGTTAGCAGGTAGCCTTTTTTCTCTGTGCCCGTTAAGTTTAACGAACGGAACCTCGCTCATAACTCGGTCTATAAACCTATCCCTTAGTCCTTTTACGTATTCAAAATTCTTTTCACGCTCTTCGACCGCTAACTCAAACGCCTTTGCAAATCCTACCACGCCCGCAACGTAAGTCGTTCCGCCACGTTTCATACGTTCTTGATGTCCGCCGGTTAGAATACTGTTAATTTTAACTCCGTTTCTAACGTATAACGCTCCTACGCCTTTCGGGCCGTATATCTTGTGAGAACTCATACTCATTAAATCAACGCCGAGTTCTTTAACGTCCGTTTCCAAAACGCCCGCCGTTTGCACTGCATCTGTAAAAGCAAACGCGCCGACTTCATGCGCCATTTTTGCTATTTCTTTTATTGGTTGAATAGTGCCTATCTCATTATTCGCCATCATACACCCAACCAAAATAGTGCCTGGTGTTAGAATAGTTTTTAAATGATTTAAATCTACAAGCCCGTCTTTGTCCACTTGCATATATTCAACCACGAAACCTTCTTTTACTAGCTCTTTCGCAGTCGAAAGCATCGCCGCGTGTTCTATCGGGCTAATTATTATTTTGTTGCCTTTGTTTTTATTCGCGCGCGCTATTCCTTTTAACGCCCAGTTATCCGCTTCCGTTCCACCTGCAGTAAAATATACTTCGTTTGGTTTTGCGTTGATTATTTTAGCAATAGTATCTCTCGCTTTATCCACGCCTTTTACCGCTTCTCTACCGAAATAGTGTTGGCTGTTGGGGTTGCCGAATATCTCGGTAAAATATGGCAACATTTCTTGCATAACTCGTTCGTCTACCGGGGTGGTCGCCGCATGATCAAAATATATATGTTTTTCCATTTTAGTCTATTTCTCCGTTTAACATTTGCTCTAAAGTCATCGAGTCTAACACTTGGTTTATACCCCTATATAACTTCTTCCATACCGCGCTAGAAGGACAACACTTACATTTTCCGCCCTTGGTTACGCACTCAATTATTTCCATATCATCTTCTAATGCTCGCACTATTTCGCCAATAGTTATTTCTTTTGGCGAACGACACAGTGCATATCCACCGGAAACACCCCTTTCCGCCGACACCACGTTCCGCTTAGACAACATTCGCATTATCTTTTCTATGTATTTACCCGAAACGCCTATGGTCGATTCTAGCATCGTTGCCGATATCAATGAATCGGGATAATTCCTTGCCAAAACGTGACACGCCATTAACCCATAGTGCGTTTTAGAAGATAATTTCATCTTTTTCTCCTTAATTGCAACCAAATCGGTTGCAATTAATATTATAAATACAATGCATATATAAGTCAAATAAAATAAACACGGAAAAAAAGAATTTTTCCGTGTTTGATAAAAATTGTTTTCTTTTTGAATTAGCCGAGTAGCACGTCGAACACAAGCATAAAGCAAAAGCCAATAAGAAGCGCGAAAGTTGCGCCACGTTGACCGCCGTGAGCGTGTGTTTCAGGTATCATTTCGTCGCTTATAACGTACAACATTGTTCCGCCGGCAAATGCAAGAGCAAAAGGCAAAATAGCCGTAGAAATACTAACTGCAAAGTAGCCCAAAAGAGTACCTATTACTTCGACCACACCCGTCAACGAAGCGTATAAAAAGGTTCGTTTTTTACTTATCCCCGCAAGTAGCATGGGCGCTATTATTACTATGCCTTCGGGTATGTTTTGAAAGGCTATACCGCCCGCTATAACAAGCGCGTTATTCACGTTGCCCGTGCCAAAACCTACGCCCGCCGCGATACCTTCTGGTAAGTTGTGTATAGCTATTGCAAAAACGAACAACAATACCTTAGAAGCGCGAGTGTTTTTTGCGTGATCTTCCGTTTCTATGCCAACGAATTTGTGTAGGTGCGGAACGGCTTTATCAACCAAATATAATACTATCGCGCCCGCAAGCACGCCTATAACCATATAAAGTATGCCGTACTGCCCGCCGTATTCAATAGAAGGCTGAATTAAACCAAAGACTGCCGCACTAAGCATTATACCCGCAGAAAACGACATTATTATATCGCTAAACTTATGCGAAATATTTTTAAACAAAAAACCTATGCACACGCCTATCAAGGTGGCGCATCCAACGCCGAAAGCGGTTAATAAAACTATTTCCATTACTATCCTCTCACTTATTTTAGCATAAAATTTTTCGTTGTCAAAGGGTTTTGTAATTTTTATATAAAATAGCGCCGTGTTTTTTCGGCGCTATGTTTTTAGTTTATATTCTCTACTTCTTTCAAAACTTGTTTTATTTTAGACAATGCTATATCCATTTGCTCCGTAGTATGCGTTGCGGTATAACTCGTTCTAATTAGGCTTTGCCCTACGGGTGTTGCGGGAGACACAACGGGGTTTACGTACACACCGCGCTCGAACAACAGTTTACAAGCGGTGAAAGTTCGCTCGTCACTATACGTATATATAGGAATTATAGGCGTTTGGCTTTCTATTATGTCAACCCCTTCTCTCTTTAAGCCTTGGCGCATATAACTGCTTATATCCCTTAGTTTTTGCACTCGCTCAGGTTCTCTAATAAGTATTTCCAGCGCCTTTCTTGCGCACGCAACCGAAGCTGGTGTTATTGACGCGCAAAAAATAAACGGGCGTGAAACGTGGCGTACGTATTCGCAAACTTCTTTGCTAGACGCCATATAACCGCCTATACTAGCAAGCGATTTTGAAAACGTGCCCATATAAATATCAACTTCATCTTCTAAACCAAAATGTTCTGCCGTGCCTCTACCGTGTTTACCAAGTACGCCTAAGCCGTGAGCATCGTCTACCATAACGCGCGCACCGTATTTTTTAGCAAGCGCTACTATTTCGGGCAACTTACATATGTCGCCACCCATACTAAACACGCCGTCGGTTACGATAAGAATACCCGAAACGCTCGTATCGATTTGTTGAAGCCTACTCTCTAAGTCTTGCATATCCGAGTGGTTGTACCTTACCATTTTCGCAAAAGAAAGTCTACACCCGTCGTAAATACTTGCGTGATTTTCTTTATCGCATAAAATATAGTCGTTTCTACCGGCTATGGCGCTTATTATTCCAAGATTGCTTTGGAACCCCGTTGAAAAGGTTACCGCGTCTTCTTTTTTTAAAAATTCGGCAAGTTCTTTTTCTAATAAAACGTGAGTGTCTAAAGTGCCGTTTAAAAATCTACTACCCGAACAGCCCGAACCGTATTTTTCAAGCGCTTTTACACCCGCTTCGATAACTTCGGGATGAGAAGTTAAGCCAAGATAGTTATTAGAGCCTATCATTATAATGTCTTTGCCTTCCATTACAACTTGCGGACCTTGTTTAGATGAAAGAGTGTGAAAATAGGGATAAATATCTAATTCTTTTGCCCTTTTCACGTTCTCTAAACCAGAACATTTTTTGAATAAATCCATTATAATACTTTCTCCTAAAAAGTTAATACTGAAAAATTATAGCGTAAAAATATAAACTGAATATAAACTTTAAAAAGTTAACCCTTTAACTGTAAGTTAAAGGGTTTTTTAAAACTTACGTTTTATAGCGTTTGCTATTACGCAAACGCAACTTTTTAGTTTGAAATACTTAGAAAGGCACCACTCCTTGCAAGCAAAGTGTTGCCTTTCTTGTATTATAAACTTTCTCTATCGTATATTTAAAAATATTGAAAAGGCACCACTCCTTGCAAGCAAAGTGTTGCCTTTCTTGTATTATAAACTTTCTCTATCGTATATTTAAAAATATTGAAAAGGCACCACTCCTTGCAAGCAAAGTGTTGCCTTTCCTCTTCCTTTTAATTCGTATTCGTTAACTTGGTAACTCTTTGGAATCATTCGCCTGACCGAAAGCGTGTTTTTTTGCGTTATAAAACTCTAATAAATTTTTAAGTTTTGTGTTTTCTTCTTCTAAAAAACTTACACGGCTTTGCAGAGAAAAAACTTGTGATATGAAAGGTTTTTTAATGCGCTCGATTAAGTCGTCTATTCCGCTTTTTACCACTTCGATTTTCTTTTCTAAACGCATACTTTTATCGCTAGTTTTATAAAAACTTTCAGTTTTTTTAATTTCCGAACGGTACTTGTTTTGATATCTAAGCGCCTTTTTTAAGTCGCCACACGCAAGTTCGTTGACCGCGCTTCTAACCGACTTACCTTTCTCTTTTGCTTGTGAAACCGCTTTTAGTAGCATATCCGTTTCTTTACTAGAAAACGGCTCGTTTTTACTTACCGCTATTTTTTTGCCGTTTAAATATTTTTCACACAGCGTTTCACTTTCGCTACATTTTTTGCAAAACTCATAGTAAGTGTTTCTAACCGTTCCAACACGTTTGCCACTTAACCTTGAGTATTCTCTAAAAAGTTCGGTTTTGGTTTTAAAATTGTTTTCCAACGAAAACTTTGCTAATTCGCTAAACTGCAAATCTTTGCTTTTATAACTTCTTTTCACATTACGTCCTCCGCCTTATTTATTGACATAATAAACGGAAAATATACATACATTTTTATATATGGTTTTTTATTTTTCAAGCGAATTCAACTCGGTGCTTAAAATTAACGGACTTTATCTTGGAAACCTAAACGGCATTGTAAAAAAATGTAACGTGGAAATTTTGGACAACGCGTTTGTTGAAATTTGCCCGTTAAGCGAAAAAAACGCGCCTATTAATTTTATTATTAACCCCGCGCTTTTCAACGAAACGCACCCCTATCTATCGATAGTAGACCTTGGCGGTGCGTATCTTTTAACAGCGCAAAATCGCCCGACTTTTACTGAAAAAAAGGTGCTGTGTGAAAAAAACTACCCCTTACTTAACGCCGTGGCATTTGTTGAAAAGGGTTTTTGTATTCAGTTGTCAACGCCAAACGATAGCGTTTTAGATACCTTTTGCGAATTCCCAACTAGCGTTTCTTTTAACCCCTTTTCGCTTAATAATCTTGCTCTTCTTGCCGTTATCGCAAGTGGAAAAAACAAGGTTGTTTACGTTTATTCAATAGGTGAAAAGATACGATTTTTGAAAAAAATGCTAGTATCAAATTGTTCATTTGAAAATGGGTTTACCACTACTGAAAAGTTTATGGACCACAAAAAACACACCAGAAAAACTAACTGGTGCATCAAAAACGGCGAACTTGTTAGAGAGAGCGTTAGCGTTAGTAACGAAAAAGACGTAGAAATAGCGTATGTAATCGACAATCTTATCCCCTATCTTTTTTTAGAAGAATTTATAGTCGGCGGAAACTTTAACGAATTTTTAGCCGACAACGTTAAAAACAACTCCGACAAATTAAAAGGGTATTTTGGGGAATTTATAGGCGTTATACCACCGCCGTCGTTTAGAGAGTGGCAAGAAATCGGACTAGTTAAACGGCTACGCGAAAATTTTTATTCGGTAGACTACTACACTTTTGAAGTAGAGAACAAAAAAATAACCAACGTAAAAAAAAGTTAAAAATAAAAAATCTCGGCAAACGTTTGCCGAGATTTATGTTTTTTCTTTTTTTAGATCATTTTAACGCCTTTGATTTGGATTGCAAAAGTCTTTTCACCTTTTACAGTCGCTACGGGTAAAAGAACCGAACGTTTGTTAAAAGAAACGTGTTGGTTTTGTTTTGCTTCAAACACCGCTTCTTTTTCGCCACTAGTTAAGTTATCAAATTCCGTTTTGGGCAAGCAATTAAATTGAAGCGAGCCGTATTCACCGGTGTAGTAAATAACGTATTCTTCATACAAATCGGTAGTAGCAAACCCGTTCTTAATAGCGTTCCAAGTTTTGCTATTATTTTCGTCGTTCAAATTGATTTGAGCGAATACACAAAACCATCCGTCGTACTGCGTTAACGATTCAGTAGGCATAAACCAAGTTGCGCTTCCCGTGTTGGTAGAAGAACTAGTAGTATAACTTCCGTCTAAAGCCGACCAAGTTCTCCATAAACCTATAGAACCTTCTTTATTAACAAGGTTCGAGCCAACGGTAGTACCGTATTCAAACTCACCTTCAACCGTATCAACGGGATCTAATTTCAAAACTTCGTCACTACTTGCGCCAACCTTTATATCGCCCATCATAATTTGTTTTTGTTGAGCGTAACTACTTTCTTTATAGAAAATAGCGCCGTTGTAATAGTTTTGTTCAACACAATTCTTTATAAGATGGTCAACGGTTTTAGGAGCAAGATGGCGATATAAATCAACCGTCAAGGTTTTATCAACCATTTCAGCCTCGTCAGCATCGTAAATGCTAACCGTTATTTCTAACCTTCTAACGTCTTCGCACGCGGTAAAGGTAAAGCAAACGCAAGCAACCATTACTAAGGCTAACATATTAAATATTATTCTTTTTAATCTTTTCATATCTTTCTCCAGTAGAGTTCGTATATATTATTTTACTAGTAATTTACTCTATTGTCAATTACAAAAAAAAGCAATTTCGGTAATAGTTGGTTGATTTTTACTATTTTATTATCGAATTTTTTATTTTTTCGTATTCTTCTAAAGTGATTGCGCCGTCATCAAGCAATTTTTTGTATTTTGCAAGAACTTCCGCCTTCTTTGCTTCGTCGGCTACGTTCGAAACCTTTGGCAAAGCAAATCTATCTAAAATTGATTTGCCGGGTTTTTTAAATAAAAAGTTTTCGCAAAAGAAATACGCTATTAGCAGTATTATTCCCCAAAATAACGACATAAACACGTTACTTTGAAGTGATGCTTGGTTGGCTTGGTTTGCTAAAATAACGTAGAAGAAACCTTCTATAAAATACAAAGCGAAAAAGCCGAGTGAAATTTTGATAACGAGTGAACAAAGTTTACCGCCTAAATCGGAAACAGACACGAAAGATATTAGCCCCACCACTACGGTTAAAAAAGAAAATATCATTTGAAGCCAACATAGAATTCCCACTAATATAGAAATCCATCTATATTGCGCATAAACCATTCCGTCGCTAAATACTAGCATATCAAAACCGTTTTGGCTATAATTACCCGCCAAACTTTCCATAGCAACGAAGTCGATTGATAAAGTCAAAAATAAAATTACGCCCGTAATAACGGTCAACGTACTCTTTATGGTATCGTTAAGAGTTTTGTTTTTCATTAAAATATATCTCCTATATAAATTAACTATTTATATATTACACTTTTTTAACTTCTTTGTCAACAATATACTTTTATCTCTAATATAAGAAAAGCACCCGACAATAACTTGTCGGGTGAAAAATTTCGTTTTTTTTAACGCTTTTCTTTTTTCGAAGAAAATTATTCAGCAACAACAGTTGCGCCAACTTCCTTGAATCTAGCAATAATCTTGTCAGCTTCTTCTTTGGTTGCGCTTTCTTTGATAACGCCTTTAGATTCAACAAGAGCTTTTGCTTCACCAAGACCTAAAGAAGTGAATTCTCTAACAGCCTTGATAACGTCTATTTTCTTGTCGCCGATTTCTTTAATAGAAACCTTGAATTCAGTTTTTTCTTCAACTGCGGGTGCATCTGCAGCAGCAGCGGGAGCAGCAGCAACTGCTACGGGAGCAGCAGCGCTTACGCCGAATTCTTCTTCTAAAGCTTTAACTAATTCGTTAAGTTCTAAAACTGTCATACCTTTAACTTCTTCTAACATTTTTTGGATGTCTGCCATTTTTTTATCCTCCATTTAATACTTAATTTTAAATTTTTTTTATTTTTTTAGGTTTTGTTTTAGGCTATTGTGCCTTTTTTTCAGCTATTGCGTTAAGCGCAATAACTAAGCTGCGGGGCATTGCGGACAACACGCCCACGAAATTTGCGATAGGTGCTTGGAGTGAACCGAGCATCTTTGCAACAAGTTCTTCTTTCGAAGGCATTGCTGCAAGAGTTTTAACTCCGTTAGCGTCTACCCTAGAGCCTTCTACGAACGCGCTCTTAACTGAAACTTTGTTTTCGTACTTCTTAACTGCGCCGATAATTACTTTTGATGCACCGGTTTCGTCTGGACCGAATGCTACCGACGTGGGCCCGTTAAGATCTTCGTCAAAATCAGTTATTCCCAAATCGTTGAATGCACGGCGTACTAAAGTGTTCTTTAATACTTTGTATTCTACGTTGTTTTTTCTAAATTCTCTTCTAAGTTCAGTATCTTCTGCAACTGAAAGTCCTTCGAATTTAACGAAAACAACTGATTTGGCATCTTGAATTTTTTGTTTAATTTCTTCTACTACAAGCTTTTTTGCTTCAAAATTCGCCGACAATTTTCTTACCTCCTGTTAAAAGTTAATAAAAATGCCCTTGCAATCCGAGAAAGATTGAAAGGGCATAAATAGTTTAAGCACTTTTGTTAATCTGCCTCGGTTGGTCTGTTTAATAAAACAAGTTAACACCTACTGTCTTGGGCTATTTAATTTTTTACTTTGTGATTATACCATATTAAATATGTCTTGTCAACTAAAATTTAGCGTTAATTTTTACGCCGGGACCCATCGTGCTAGCAATAGAAACGCTTCTTAAATACAAACCTTTTGCTGCTGCCGGTTTTGCTTTAACGATTGCTTCCATTAGTGCTTGATAGTTCTCTTTAATTTTGTCTTTACCGAAACTCTTCTTGCCGATAGGACAGTGAATAATTGCATTTTTGTCTAATCTATATTCTACTTTACCAGCTTTGGTATCTTTGATTGCCTTAGCAACGTCCATAGTTACCGTTCCTGATTTCGGGTTAGGCATTAAACCTTTAGGACCTAAAACTTTACCGATACGACCAACTAAGCCCATCATATCAGGGGTGGTAATAATTACGTCGTAATCAAACCAGTTTTCTGTTTGAATTTTTTGTATCATTTCTTCTGCACCAACGAAATCTGCGCCTGCTTCTTTTGCTTGGTCTGCTTTTTCGCCTTTTGCAAGAACTAATACTTTAACGTCTTTACCCGTTCCGTTAGGAAGCACTATAACGCCTCTAACTTGTTGGTCTGCTTGTTTGGGGTCTACACCTAAACGAACGTGAAGTTCAACCGTTTCGTCAAACTTTGCTTTTGCAGTGTCTAAAACGAGATTAATTGCTTCATCCGCTTCGTAAAGTTTTGCCGTTTCGATAGTTTTTAAACTGTCTATATATTTTTTTCCGTGTTTCATTTTTTACCTCCTGTGGTTAAACGGGCGCTTTGCCCTCCCACTTATTCATTAATCTATAACCGTTACACCCATACTTCTTGCGGTACCTGCGATCATGCTGATAGCGCTTTCAATCGAGTTTGCGTTAAGGTCGGGCATTTTTAGTTTTGCAATTTCTTCTATTTGTGCCTTCGTTATTTTCGCAACCTTGTTTTTGTTGGGTGCTGCACTGCCACTTTCTATTTTGCACGCCTTTTTAATTAGCACGGGTGCCGGGGGCGTTTTTAATACGAAAGTAAATGAACGGTCTTGATAAATGGTCATAACAACGGGAATTATCAAACCTACTTGGTCCTGAGTTTTTGCGTTGAATTCTTTAGTAAAGCCGGGAATATTAATTCCGTGAGGGCCTAACGTTGAACCTACGGGCGGACCGGGTGTTGCCTTGCCTGCGGGCAGTTGAAGTTTTACGATAGCCGTAACTTTTTTTGCCATAATTGTATCCTCCTTTGGTGGTGTTACCGTTACGCCAGTGAAAAAAATTTAGCGTAACTCCCACTATATACCATGCGTTTTACCGCTTAAGTATCTTTTTTTCTTTAACGCGTTATGCGTTTTCTTCGCTCGCAACGGTTATCTTTTTTACCTTTACGAACTCTACTTCTACTTCGGTTGCTCTACCGAACATTTCTACCTTAACCATAGCCTTTTGAGCCGTGGGGTTAAGCGATATAATCTTTCCCGAAAAACCTTCTAACGGACCTGCCATAATTTGCACGTCATCACCTAATTCAAAGTCTACGTTTATTGCCACGGATTCTAGCCCGTTACGTAATACTTCTTCTTCGGTTAACGGCAACGGTCTACCTTGCGGACCAACGAATCCAGTTACGCCCCTAGTATTAGTTACCATATACCATATTTCGTTAGAATATTTCATTTTCAAGAAAACGTAACACGGGAATTTTTTGCGCGTTACCAACTTTTTCTTGCCGTTTGCCTTTTCTTCAAGCGTTTCTTCGGTGGGGATTTGTATTTCGAATATATTTTCTTGCAGGTTGTTATTTTCGATAAGTTTTTCTAAACTATCTTTTACCATCGATTCGTATCCCGAATAGGTATGAATAACGTACCATCTTGCTTGTTCTTCTGCCATAATACTCCCTTAACCTCTTATTTAGGTGAAACTAGTTTTAATAATTGTAACAAACCGAAGTCGAACGCCGTGATTACGATAAGAAATATCACTACAACGGCTAAAACTATTCCCGTTTGCTTTACTACTTTACCAAAACTTGGCCAACTTACCTTCTTAAGTTCAGAAAAAACGTCTTTAAACTTTGCGCCTATTCTTTTGAAAATATTTGGCTTTTTATCTTTCTTTTTGGTTTTAACGGCTTGTTTGCTATCGCTATTTGCGTTAGCTGTTTTCTTCTCATCCATTATATTACCCCTAAATTTCGTTACGGGTTTTTACCCGCGCTAAATTTAAAGCAAAAACTATTTTGCTTCTTTGTGAGTAGTGTGTTTTTTACAAAACTTACAATACTTTTGCATTTCTAATCTTTCAGCGTCGTTTTTCTTGTTTTTAAAAGTATCGTAATTTCTTTGTTTACATTCCGTACAAGCTAAAGTTATCTTGTTTCTTGCGCCCTTTGCAGCCATTTTTGCACCTTCCGAACATCAAAAAATTAACACCCCGAATCCGAGATGCTCGTTTATTTTATCATTTATATCCGTTTATGTCAAGGTTTTTTACGCCATTTTAAATAATTTTCAGCGTTTTTTTTGCCTTTTTTCGCCTTTTACATTATATAAGAAAAAACAAGCGTGCGCACTACCATATCTTGTAACGAACACGCTTTGTTTTTAACAATATTTTTCAATTTTGTCGTACAAATTCGCCTTTTCTATTATCCCGTTTATACGCTCTTGGCTAAGCGTAGCCCGTTTTTTGCCTTGCGAATACACTTCTATCTCGTTAACCGCCTGATTATCGAGCAGTGAAATCATTTTTTTCACCGTTACGCCGTCATCTACCGCCGTTTTTTTGACGGGGACGCCCTTTTTCAACTTCTCAACCGATAATACGGTGTAGGCTTTTACGTAAGCGTTTTCCGGCCTTTTATCAAAAACGCCAAAGATAACGAACAACCCGAAAAACAATAGCGATAGGTTGATTTTATGAAAACAAGTCAACACGAACGCGCATAGTGGTAGCCCCGCAAATATTATTCCTATCGTTTTAGAAACTATTCGTGCGATTTTTTTGTTGAATTTTATGGCTAGCAACGAATAGAGTATTCTTCCGCCGTCGAGTGGAAAAACGGGTAAAAAGTTAATTAGAGCAATACTAAAATTCGCCATCACCACTTGGTCGGTAAACGCGTAACTTTCAGGAAAAATCCACCAAAACGCAACGAAAATGAGCGCTATTAGTAAATTTACCGCGGGTCCTGATAGTGCTATTTTAAGTTGGTCGCTCGGCTTAAAGAAATCGGTGTCGCCCGAAACTATCGCCCCGTAAGGCATTAGCGTTATTCTGTTTAGTTTATAACCTATCTCCCCCGCCGTAATAGAGTGGCCTATTTCGTGAACGAGTGCCGAAAGTGTGTAAATTATAAAAGAAACCCCTTGCCCCGTGAAAAATAGAAATACTCCAAACACGAGAAACAAGGGGTGAATTCGTAATTTTATACCGCCCATACCACCGTTCCGGTTTCTAAAGAAAAGTCGGTTATCATGTCTTCGCCGTTATAAAAGGTTATAGCGACGTCGCCCGAGAACACGAAACCCAAAGGAATATTGCTCACCACCTCTTCGCTCGCCTGCCCGTAGATTAAATCTAGACCGCTTATTACCGTTGAAAAAACAGGGCTGTGCGTTACCGTTACGGCGTACTTACCGTTTGATAATAACGTAACTTCACTAATAGTTCCGTTACACGGCGAATATACCGAAGCCTTTCCCGAAACCACTACGCTACCGTCTTTTAAACTTCCGTTAGCGATAACGGGCGAAAAATCGTTATAAACGAGCACCGCTTCTTCCTTAGCCGTACCGAAAACGTCGCCGAAAAAAGTGGCTATACTTGCGCCTGGGTAAAACGCGCTAGTTAAAAACACTGTTGCAACAAGCGCACCTATTACGCAAAGTTGTATACCTATAACGCCTATTCTGGTTTTCTTTTTCAGTTTGCGCTCCGTAACGCTAACGGTAGAAACTGTATCAACAATTAGTTCTTCGTTATCTACTTGCACCGCTTCTTCTTCGCCAAGCGGTTGAACGACGGGCGCAACGTCTTGTTCTAAATTCTCCAAAGGTTCAACCGTGTCGACAGGCGAAACTTCTTCATTTTCGGCATTGATTTTTTCTAGTAATTTTTCTTTTACTTGTTCATCTTTTATCTTTCTTTTAAATTTAAACCATTTCTTTTTAGGCGGTTTATAAGTAACGTTACACGTACTTACCGGGATGTCCAACATTTTTGCATACTGCAATTTTTCGTTCATAACGCGCTCCTGTTTTGTTAATCTATCATAATATACGTGGGCGCAATTAGAATTATTACAAAAAAATTCCGTCGAATAAAGCAGTTAAATTACACTTTTTGCTTTAATCGGCGGAAATTTAAGTTTTATATCTTTACAAATTAAACTTCTAACAATTTATACATTATCTTGTATCCCGGGCAAACTAAATTATTCGCGTCTTGTGCACTCTGTTCGTCGTAAGAAATAAACCCACTATTAACTTTGGCGTTGCTTCTATATAACAAATACGGAACGGGGTCGGCGCTATGCGTCATAGTAGCGATAGGCGTTGGGTGGTCGGGACAAATTAAAATAGAAAAATCTTCGCCCTTAGCCCTTAAACTTTCTACGATAGGTTTAACCACCTTTTCATCTATTTGTTCAATTGAATAAATCTTGTGCTCTAAATCGCCGTGGTGACCGCACTCGTCGGGCGCTTCCATATGCAAATACACTAAATCTAGCCCGTCGTCTAGCGCGGACAGACATGCGTTTGCTTTTGCAGAAAAGTCCGTGTCGTAATTTCCCGTTGCGCCTTTCACTTCGATAACTCGCATTTGGGCTATTTTGCCTATGCCTTTAAGCAAGTCTACCGCCGAAATAATACCGCCTTTTATGCCGAACCTAGAATAAAACGGTTGTAAGTTCGGCTTAGTGCCTTCCCCCCAAAACCATAACGAATTTGCAGGACGTTTGCCTTCCTTTATCCTTTTTTGGTTGACGGGGTGATCTTTTAACAATTCGTGAGATAACACCATCATTTTAAGGTATTCTTCGCTCGCATTCCCTTTCGGCAAATAATTTTTAATAGGTTTTTTAGAAATATCGTGCGGGGGCGTTAATTCGCCGTTTATCACACCGTTTTCTACCACCAAACAATGACGATAACTTATGCCGGCGTATAATTTAACACTTTCGTTATTAATATGCTTTGCTAAAAACTCTATTAATTCTTTCGCTTCCGCAGTAGAAATCTCACCCGCACTATAATCTACCATAGTTTTATCTTGGAAATTTTCTTCGTTCGATAGCGTAACGAGATTTGCGCGCGCAGTAATACACGTGTCGGTTAGTTCTATACCGATACTTCCCGCTTCTAACGGGCTTCGCCCCGTATAACTTTCGGTAGGGTCGTAACCAAGCACCGACAAGTTTGCAACGTCGCTCCCTGGTTTCATACCGCTAGGTACAGTCCTAATTAGCCCCAACTCGCTATCCTTTGCAAGCCCGTCGATAAAGGGCTTTTTCGCCACCATAAGCGGAGTTTTATTGCCTAAAATTTCTTGACGGTAGTCTGCCATACCGTCGCCTAAAATCACAACGTATTTCATTTGATACTCCAATCTATCGGCTCTACGCCGTTTGAAATTAAATATTCGTTAGTCTTTTTGAAATGCCCGCAACCGAAAAATCCATTATACGCTGAAAGCGGGCTAGGGTGCGCGCATTCTAATACTAAATGTTTGTTTTGATCAATAAGCCCCTTTTTGCTTCGCGCATTAGCGCCCCAAAGCAAGAACACTACCCTTTCTTTTTTAGAAGAAATAAGTTTTATTATCGCGTCGGTAAAATTTTCCCAACCTTGTCCCTTGTGAGAAGCGGGCGAATGTTCTCTAACGGTTAGCACGGTGTTTAAAAGCAACACGCCTTGTTTTGCCCAACAGGTTAAATCACCATTGTTAGACGGCGGGATTTCAAGTTCGTTATAAATTTCTTTATATATATTCACAAGTGACGGCGGTAACTTTTCGCCCTTGGGAACGGAAAACGCTAGTCCCATTGCTTGCCCCGGATTATGATAGGGGTCTTGCCCTAATAAAACCACCTTTACCGCGTCAAAATCGGTTAGTTTCATGCTCTTAAATATATCGTACATATCTGGATATACGTTTCGATAAGAATATTCGGTTTTTAAAAAGATGCGCAACTGCATATAATATTGCGAAGAAAACTGGTCTTGAAGAAGTTCATCCCATTTTTTAGATATTTTGTACATATAATATATAATATCATTTTCGTTTGACAAAATCAATATAATTTAATATAATCGTGTAAAGGTTTTCTTATGGGAATTTTAGATATAGTATTTATTTCAATCGCACTTTCTATAGACGCTTGCGCAATAACTATTGCAAATTGCACAACCTATTCTAAAACGCTAAACAAAAAGAAAGAATGGGCTATGCCCGTACTGTTTGCGCTTTTTCAAGGGGTTATGCCCTTGCTCGGTTGGTTGCTTGGCTCTACCTTTGCCGAGCACATTAGCAGTTTTTCAGGCTATCTCGTTGCGCTAGTATTTTTTGCGCTCGGCAGTAAAATCGTGTTCGATAACGTTAAAAAATGTAAAAAACCCGAAAATTCAAACGTTTCGTGCGTTAAAAGTGTTTTTAGCTATAAAATTTTGGTTTTACAAGCGGTTGCAACTAGTATCGACGCGTTAATCGTTGGCGTTACAATGAGTATGAATCTAGCTTTTTCGTGTTTTTACGCCGTGCTAATTATCGCTTCAATTACTTTCGTTTTAGTTACCCTATCTATGTTGTTTGGAAAGTTCCTCGGCTCTAAATTCTCAAAAGAAGCAGAGTGGATAGGCGCGGTAATCTTGTTCGCAATAGCCGTTAAATCTTTAATCGAGTGTTTTATTTAACAACTAAAATATTATAACGTAGTCGTTGTAAAAACGAACGCCCCGAATTCTCGGGGCGTTTTTATTTTTCGGGTTTTTATATATTTTTTGCTATTGCTTTTAGGAATTCTCTTGAAGAAAGTTTTTTCTTCTCTACACCGTCTTTTCTAAATAGCGCAATCAAATCCCCCGTCATTTCTCCGTTTTCAATAGTTTTTATCGTCGCTTTCTCTAATCTCGTTGCAAAGTCAACTAAGTCGTGAGTGCCGTCTAGTTCGCCCCTTTTTCTAAGCGCGCCCGTCCAAGCAAAAATGGT
>JAEIGA010006214.1_pt1 | contig 18179 bp, 23 predicted proteins | sample 9270691 | NCBI WGS metagenome assembly JAEIGA01 (sample SAMN17057246, study PRJNA624740) | gut metagenome | biome: biome; isolation source: fecal sample | host: Bos grunniens | place: China: Xizang | collected 2019
CCCAAGCAAGGAAGGATCAAAAGGGGTGAGGTTGCCGCCGCGCCCGTGCGGGACGGGAAAGGTTAGCTATCTGATAGGGCCATTATACCATAAACTGGCAGGAAAAGCAAGGGGGAATTAGTCCGATTTATTGGACTGAATAGTCTGTTAATAAACCCGTGGAAACTGTGGAAAACCGGGACTTTTGTCCCGGTTTCGTCGCGTTACACAAGTTCAATATCGTATTTATAACTTAACTGGTGAAGAACGAAATAAAGGTGCTTTGGATCACCCGAAACGGTGAAACCGTTACTACCTTCTTGAACTGTGACGCAGGTTGGCAATTTTTCCATTGCTTCTTTTTCTTCGTCGGTGGGCTTGACGATGGTGAACTTTGACGCTCCGAGGATGATTTTCATTTTAATAACCTCCTATACTATTATATAAATATAATACCCGGTTGCGCCTGGGATCAAACGCAACCGGGGATTCTTAAAACCCGTAAACAACTATCTGAATCTTGTTTTTCGGTAGGTGGATGGGTTTCGTGTCGGTGGTTACGATTTCGAAACCGTCATGCAATGAAAGAATCTTGACGGCATTTTTGATTGTGTACAGCTTTTCTTGTGTACGCTTTTTATATACATACACGGTCATTTTCTTTCTCCTTTATCCTTCTTCTAATTTCCCTTTCATATTGAAGAACGGCTTCACGTTTTCGAAGGGTGGGATTCAACCTTAGTCGCATCGTTGCCAATTGATAACTTTCAAGAAGTTCATCTTGTGGCATTTTGCGAAGTTCTTTGTCCGTCATTTTAGTCACCCCCTCCCATACATTACCCGGAATTCCAATTCATCAGCCGCCCATTCCGGAAGCTCTTCTTCCGTGAACTGGTGAACAGCCCGATTTACTGCGTCGATCTTGCTGAACCCGTTTGCAATTAGGGTTACGGCATAGTCGAAAGCCTTTGCAATATTCAATTCAATCATGTGTGTTATTCCTTTCCTTTTCAACGTCTCATCAGCGGACCTGTGCAATAAAGATATAAGCTTCACCACTTCTTATCATTTCCTCAGTTTCGCCGTAATGATAGAAGTAGGTACAAACGTCTTGAGCGTATTCCCCCATGTGAAGCTCATGCATTCGGAAACGATAATAGTATTTTGTGAAATACTTTCGCATAGCTTCACGAAACTGTTCAGTTGTTAACTCAATCTGTGACCATTCGCGCTTGTCGTCGCTAGTCTGAACGTAAACACCGTTCGCAGTCCGGGCAACAATCTTCATGTACTTCATATGTAATAATCTCCTTCTGATGTGGTTGTATTCCCTTTTGGGTATACCTTATTCTACCATAATTTCCGCTATTTGTCAATAGAAAAATAGCGCCCAGTGTAAAAATTTTTTCTCACACTGAGCGCAATTGTTTATTTAATAGAATCGTTGTCAAGAACTTCCTGTATAGTTGTGGCACACTGTTCACACAAAATTTCCGTTGTTTCTACTGTTGTAGGGAAGCAAGGGGAATAAAGGGGTACAGCTTTGAAGGGGGTACGATGGACACGGGAAATTGTTACCATAAAAATTTCACCGTCAAACTTTTCGCCGCAACGGGTACAATTGCATACAAACATAATACTTTCCTTTCTACCTGGTAGCGGTAACATGGAAGTCAATAACTTCCCCTTCTTTTTTCATCTTGGTCAGCAATTCCCATTCATAATAAAAACGTTTCAACCATGACGACTCTTTATAACAGATAATGCTGTATTCACGTTCTTTGCCGTCAATGTCCACATATTGCACATTGACTTTTCCGTAAAATGCACGCTTTCGTTTTGACATATTGGATCACCTACGAAACACACAGACGAATCACTTCGTATGTGATATTTTTCACTTTCTGATTTTCAAAATAAACGTTGCCCATTTTGTAGTTGTTAAGGAACGTCTTAAAATAGACCGCTTTGTTGATTTGCGATAACAACAAAGTGTTTGGGTTATGGTCATCTACCGTGATAGAATAGACAAGGCGGCAAGACGGATCAACGTCCGGGGATACGAAGAATTTACCCTCGGAGTAATCAACCCATATTCCATATTCTGCCCCTTGATAGACGAATGTGAAATAATATTGACACTTTGGGGTTTTCTTCATAATGAACGTTTTGCTGTCCTGTACGAATTTGTTTTCGATTGCGTACTGTTCAAAGTCGGTTCCCGCGATCAACTTACCGAAACGGGTGTTTTTTCGCTCTTTGATGAATTCTTCATCCTGGACAAGCTGTAATAATACGTCACCCTTGCGGACGATGTTAGAACCGTACGGAAGTTTTAAGTCCCAGTAAAGCGTGTACGGGTTAATCATTGACACACTGTTAGCAAGGAAAAACACCGTGCAACCTCGATAACGGTCTATTGACATATAGAAATTTAAGAACTGTTTGACCTCGTTCTTCAAATATCTTGCGTAACCGTTGTCTTCAATCAAGAATTCGTCGAAGATAATCAGATAAACAAGCGGGTAAGAAATAGATTTATAATCCTTTGCTTTTGTTAATGCCATTGCATAACCCGCCAGTTGATCGTTAATAAAATATTGACCTCCCCGGTACTCTATAACCGCGTCCGGGAATTCGTTATTCAAGATAATATCATTAAAGTAACTTTCGGCGGTTTCGTCAAGTTCTTCTTTGTAGCGGCGCAGATAAACAAATTGATACCCTTTATCAAGGAACTGTTTAACAGCCCGTTTCTTTGCCGCGTAGGTTTTGCCGCAACCACGATTACCAATAATAAAATTGAATAAACAGTTGTATGTCAAAGTTTGACCAATGTCATACCACAATTTCGTGTACCTCCTAAAAATAAAAACAGGGTCATTTCTGTAACGTGACAAGTAACCACACCAGACCGCGCAAGGGTAGGCTCTTCACCTATGGTTTCCCCGTCGGTATCACGTTTTGAACAGAAATGCCCTGTTTTCATGACGTATTATAGCATAGTCAATTGTATTTGTCAAGCCCTTCGAATGGTGAATTCTGTATCTTTTAATACAATTCCACCGGGCACGTGCTTCGGTTGCAACTTTCCGGTATACGTTGCCCCTTCCCGGAAGTTGTTCCAGTTGACGAACTTGTAACACTGCGATGGCATACCCGCGCAAGTGATATGAAGTAATCCAGGATCATACATAGAAGGGTTGTCCCAGGCTTCCGGTGGGTTCCAGTCTTCGATATAGGACTTTTGACGAATGAACCGGGCGCGGGTGAAACGGCTTTCCACTTTCCATGCGCCGAGGGCATACGGATCAATAACAAAATCGTCCGGGATAGGCACACCGTGCTTTTGCAAATCTGCTGTTGTTAACTTTTCTAGTTCATCGTTGGAAAGTTTTGACAATTCAGCGGGCAACTTTAATTCAAGGTGTAAGCTGTCCGTGTCTGCATACGCAAACATGCTGTAAACCTTCTGCGCGGAAGTGATGGTTTTATGGCGCGCCCACGCAGTAATGAACGTAGCAACGGGAATGTATATAGGTTGCCGCACTTCCTTTTCTCCCTTGCTGTAACGGATCACACCGTTATCATAATAGGGAATTTTACTTTGTACATTGGGGTTCAAACCAAACTTTCCGTATAATGCATTAAGCATAAGTTTCGCAAGCGTTCGCATTGCTTTATTACCGTTTCGTGTGCTTTCAATCTTTACCTTTGTCCACTTGTCAATGTATTCAGTGAATAGCCCCATTGTTGACTTAAACTTCCAACCACTGTGATATTCTATATTGTATACATGATAATGTTCAAAGAACAATTCTAAATCAACAGACGTTAAGCACATTGTTACTTCTTCGTCACCGGAAGTACTTATGTATTGCGTGGGAATGAAAGCAAGGTTATGTTTCAACTGAATAGTCGGGATATAACCTTCTTTCAGCTCAAATTGACAAGTAAACATCTGAACATATAGGTTGTATAAACTGTCGTGCTGATACTGCCCCTCAAAGTATATGCCGTCTCCGAACGGCAACGGCTTGTCGTGCATGATCGACGGATAAAGGGAATTGACATCCAATACAAGGCCCTCGCCAATATCAACGTCTTTGTATACTGGGTTTAGATAAGTAAAGCCCCCTTTGTATGATTGCCGCACATCGTGGTCATAATCGGGGACAGGAAACCAACGGTCAAAACTCTTTTGACCTACGGTTCTTTTGTAGTCGTGCAATGCGTTGCTTCCCTGGGTCATCTTGTCAAGACCCTGGTCAAACAAAACTTTCAACGCACGGGCTACAATATCAACGTCGTTTCGAAGATAATCCACTTCGTCCGGTGTTAGTACATGCCCAGGTTCTCTAGTTGCTTTGTAATCTAGTTCAAGTTTTTGAATGGGAAGGTTAAAACCCTTTGCAATCTGTTCAACACTGAAAGGCAGTATTTTTAAACTGTCATAGATTTGAACATACCTGGTTTTCTTCCCTTTCTTTTCAAATATAATTTTCATCGAATAGAATTGACCGCCGTCCGAAATTAACGTTGTAAACGTTTTGCTTGCTTCGTCCTTTCGATCAATCACGTGTTTAAAACCATGTTCAAACAAATAGACAAGAATGAATTCGCCGTCAAACTTCAAATTGTGGAAATAAAAAGTGGAATTTTTGCTTTTCTCCATGTAATCGAAAAATGATTCCATGGTGTTTCCATATTCAAAAAATTGGGGGTTGCCTATTTCACACAAGCCCCATGCCCACACACGGCAATCATTTTCGTCTGTCGTTGTTTCAAAGTCTGCGGTTAGTAGCACAAGCTACCTCCATTCAGCTATTCCGTTTCAGCTCATCGTATAGAATGTCATCAAGCGAAACGTTAAGCACATTTTTCCCCGTTCCGTGTTCTTCCCAAATATCCCACAAAACAGATTCTTTTACTTTCATTTGAACAGGGTCATAAATGAAATCAAACGTTGCACTTTCATCCGTGTCAACAATTTCCATGAATTTATCCGTGGGGATGGTAAGCAAATATTTTGTGAGTTCTTCGCTGTATCCCTCCCGGATCAAACCACGGATGTAGTTGACTTGCATTTTCCGCGCCTGTTCGTCGTTGTAAGATTGACGCATTTTCTTTTCAAATAAGCGTGCCGCCCTTTTGAATTCTTCCATGCTCATGTTCTTAGGGTTCTTTTTTGACTCCCGCACAGCATTTTCTTTTATGCGCCCCATCTCTTTACGCTTTGCGCCTGTGGGTTTTCCACCCTGTTTGACTTCCCGTTCCCCTAGTTCCTTCCTTTTCTTTGACCTACGCTTATTTTCTGCGGCCTGGTTGCGCTTGAATTCGTCAACTGCCCATTGGGTTGTTTTTAATCCCCGGTTGGATGTAAAGACGTTTTCCGCGCCGCGCTCAGAAAATCGTTGTAGGCTAGCAGTTACCCGTTTAAAATCGGCGCGGGTTTCGATCATTTCCCGCGCCTGTTTCATGGTTATCTTTTGGGGTAGATAATCCACTGCATCCGGGTTCTTTGCTTGCACGCGCCGAATTTTTGCGTTGTAGTTGTTGACTATTCGTTGCAGTTCTTGGTTGTCGCTTTTCCTCCAACGAATGTTAGGTTGTTTTGCCATAAATTAAAGCCCTCATTTGAAACCACCAGAAAGCCCCTTGTTTCTATCTTCTTATATAAAACAATGTCGGCAAGTTGGGAAACGTCAACCGTTATACCAAAGCGTCTTGACAATGAATAATTGATAATATCCCGGTTTTCTTGTAGCTTCGATTTAAATTTGTCAAGGTGCAATTGCGATGAAAACACATACGTCAATTCAGCAACGCGCAGTTTGTAAATTGATTTCGTGAGATCATAACAGACACCGTTTTTCGTAATCACTAGCTTTTCACCTTCCTTTCCGTGATTTCTCCCATAATTGAAAACGGGCAGGACGTTTCCGCCCCGCCCGTTAAAGCTTGCTATTACATTGCGACGTTCAGCGTCAGCATCTTCCGGGTGCCCTTGGAAATCTGCTTGACTTCCAGAATGACGGGTTCTTCCCAGGTAGGGGCACCGAATACCTGGATCACCTTCTTAAGTGCGGAATAGATACCGATAGACACGCACTGGTAAGAAACTCCGTTGGTGTCGATGATAACGATACGGGGGCAGGCGGTAACTTCTCCGGTTTCCTCGTTGGTGCAGTTAACGATTTCAATGTACAGGTCGCGCGCGGCGATCTGCATATTGATACAGTCGGCCAGACGCTTATCGGGGTTGTTCATAGCGTTGAACATTGCCGCCTTTTCTTCCTTGGTGGAAGCCTTCATGGAAGTGTACTGCATCTGTGCGGAAGTCATGTCCACAGCTACGTCGAAGCCCATGTCTTCGAATCGGTTCATTGCGGAACGGTTGGGAATCATCATTTCGTTATTCATTGTTTAATAGCTCCTTTTTGATTTTAGTTTTCTGCGGTTTCGGTTGCGTCGGATTCCTTGACAACCTTCTTTGCATACTTCATGAAATCATCAACGCTGATTTCGTAAGTATCTTCCTGGGTGGAAATGTTGCCGATAGTAGCGGAAATTTCCTTGCCGTACTGGTTGCGGATAATCCGCATTGCTTCCTTTTCGGAAACCTTGCCCGGAACGTTGACGATGTGGATCGTATCGATAGTGGGCTGTCCGTCCTTCATGGTCACAACGTGGGCGGTGATTTCGCTAACGGCGAGGGTGCGCGTGATGGTGCTACGCATCATAGTGTTGTTTCTCCTTTCAAAAATGTAACAAAATAAAATGGAATTGAGCCGGAAAACGCTTTGATCCTAAATATCGACAAATGGATATCCTTTCTATTAATATATGAATGGAAAATCCTGGTGAATCAAATTCGTTTTCCGTACTATTATTCTACCAAATTATAATAGAAAAGTCAAGTGTTTTTTCTTCTTTTCTACCATTTTTTATTTATTATGTCGCTATAATATTGTATAATGATAATGTGAATAGGACTAAAGTAACATCCCGATTCCGCAACGCTTTTGGCTATTCAACGTCACAAAGAAGGGAGGGAAAAACAATGGTCTACTGGATCACCCTGGCTTTCATCGTTATGGATGTACTAACCGGGGTTGTTAAGGCACTCAAGGAAAAGAACTTTTGCTCAAGCGTCATGCGTGAAGGACTTTTCCACAAAGTCGGGTCTATCATGTGCATCGTTTTTGCAACGATGGTTGATTACGCGTCGCTTTTCGTTGGTGTTACAATCGTCACCGATTACACCATTACAAGCGTAGTTTGTAGTTATATTATCATGATGGAAGTCGGTAGCATTATCGAAAACGTGTGCGCGATCAATCCGGAAATCGGTCCCGACTGGCTGAAAGGCTTTTTCAAAAAGCTGAACGGCAACTAATACATAATGAAAGAGTTGACAGCAATGAAAACGTACAAAGTAAAAGCGGGCGACACGCTTTCGAAAATTGCCAAAACTTACGGTACAACCGTGCAAGCCATTCAAGCCGCAAACGAGGATAAAATAAGAGATGTTCACGTTATCCAAATTGGTTGGGAATTAACCATTCCGAACCGTTCGAAGGACTTCGAAGCAATCGGAAGACAATTTGATGTTGCGTTAAAGGATGTTCAGAACCTTCCGAGCGTCAAGAAACTTTGTGAACTATTGGAGGGCTGACGATGGCATACAGTAATAGCCCGCTTGTAGCATACACAAAAATTTCGCCCAACCGAACAAGCCCCCGCAATCATGCTATTGACCGTATCACAATCCACTGTGTTGTTGGACAAGTAACCGCAGAAGCCCTTGGTTCAGTTTTTGCCCCAACGTCGCGCGGTGCGTCCAGTAACTACGGAGTTGACAAAGACGGTCGAATTGGTATGTACTGCGAGGAAAAAGACCGTTCGTGGTGTTCGTCCAGTCGTGAAAACGATCACCGGGCAATTACCATTGAAACGGCAAGTGATACGTCACACCCCTATGCAGTGCGGCCCGCCGCCTATAACGCTTTGATTGACCTTTGTGTTGACATTTGCCGACGCAACGGAAAGAACAAACTGTTATGGTTTGGAGACAAGAACACCGCGTTAAACTACTCCCCCAAAAGTAACGAAATGGTTATGACCGTTCACCGTTGGTTTGCAAATACCCTTTGCCCCGGTCAATATTTGCTTGACCGTCAAGGTGCAATTGCAGACGCGGTTAATGCCCGTTTAGGTAGCGGCGGCGGTTCTAGCGGGGGAGGTTCCGAAGGCGGAGGTTCCGAAGGCGGGGACAGCGGCGGCACGAGTGGAACAGTTGACCCGGATAACCGCGCGTTGGCTATTTGGGCATATTTAATGGAAAAAATCGGGAACGAATACGGTGTTGCGGGCTTAATGGGCAACCTTGACGCGGAAAGCGGATTGCACCCCGATAGAGTACAAGGCGATATTCCCTACTCTAATTTTTCCAAAGAATACACCGCAAAAGTTGACAGCGGCGAAATTTCCGAATCGTCATTCGTTAACAACGGCCCGAACGGAAACGGTTACGGTTTGGCACAATGGACATATTACACCCGCAAACAGGGCTTATACAATATGTATAAAAGCGGGGGTTATTCGTCCATTGGTTCGCTTGATCTTGCACTAGATTACTTGTGGTACGAACTGCAAAACCGTTTTCCCGGTGTGCTTTCTGTCTTGCAGAATGCTTCAAGTATTCGTGAAGCGTCTGACAAGGTTTTACACGATTTTGAAGCTCCCGCCGATCAAAGCACAGCCGTCGAGGAAACGCGGGAATCTTTTGGTGTCTTCTATTTTAATCTTTTCAGCGGAACAGACGTTGACTATGATGATTTAATTGACAACGACGGATTAAACAAGAAAAATTTACGCAAGCTTTCGAAGCTTCTGCTTTTTGCCGTTGCTTCTGATTTCTTCTAACAGAAAGGGAAACCCATGACAAGAGATGAACATAAAGGAATCGTTAACCGCCTGTTGGGTATGGTTGGCGCAGACAACCAGGCAACAGCAAGTGAACTGCTGACACAGCTTTCCGACGATTACGAACAGACGTTGACAGCTTCCGAAGGTTTCGAAGCCAACGTCCGAACCCTCACCGAAAACAACGAAACATTGCGCGCCGTCAATGCCAAGTTGTTTTTAAGGGTTGGTGAATCCGACCCAACCAGAAAGAAAACCGAAGAACCCGGCAAGGGCGGCAACGACGGCGACGATAAAAAGCTGACCTTTGACGCACTCTTTAATGAGAAAGGAGAATTGATTTAATATGCCTAACATGATGAACGTGCTGAATACTATTCTTGCTAACGCAAGTGCGCAGTATCAGCAGAGAGTTCCCGAAGCAACCCGCGACAACATCGTTACCGTCGGTAATTCCATTATGGAATACCAGGCAACTGAAAACGAATTCCTGGACGCACTGGTCAATAAAATCGCAATGACCATCGTCCGCAACAAAACGTTTAAGAATCCGCTGTCTGTTCTGAAAAAGGGCACTGTGCCCCTGGGTAAGAACATTGAAGAAGTTTACACCAACCCCGCAACCGGCATGACCTTCGACCCCTCCGGTGCAACTCTGCTGAATCGCGTTATTCCCGACACCAAGGCGATTTATCACAGCATGAACCGACAGGGCAAGTACAAGGCAACCGTCAGCAAGTCCCAGTTGATCCGGGCATTTACCAGTTATGAGGAACTGGAAAAACTGCTGAATTCTATCGTCAATTCCATCTATTCCGGTGACAACCTCGACGAGTTCCTTCTGATGAAAGAACTGTTTGCTTCTGCCATCGTCGGCGGCAAGCTGAAAACCGTTGACCTGGAAATGCAGTCCATTACTGACCTGGACGGCGCGAAGCGTTTCGTCAAGGCGGTTAAGACCGTCGGACAGGCTATGGAATTCCCTTCCGAGAACTACAACAGTTATTTCGATATCAACCAGGAACACGACGCGCGGCCCGTTATCACCTGGACACCCCTGGATAACCAGGTGTTGATCCTGCGCAACGACGTTTCTGTTGACGTGGACGTTGAACTTCTGGCAAAGGCTTTCAACGTGTCTTACACCGATCTGAAACAGCGGACCCTTATCGTTGACAGTTTCGGCGGCGCGACCAACTGCGGTGCAATCCTGTGTGATGAAGCTTTCGTACAGGTTTACGACAATCTGACCCAGATGGAAAGTTTCCACAACGGCGAGGGTCTGTACGATAACTACATTTATCACCACTGGCAGACTTATTCTCTGTCCCTGTTCGCTAACGCTGTTGCGTTTATGTTCACTCCTGCGGGCGGTTGATGAACCGCCCCAACCCTAAAAGAAAGGGGGAATAAATCATGTTTTTCTATGATAAAGATATGGAGCGCATGATGCAGTTGAAAAAACAAGAAATCATGCGTGAAATGGAAACCGCGAAAAAGCGGATTCTGGAAGAACTGAACTGTGTAAAGCGTTCTGTACACACGGATTTCTGTGACTTACTTGCAGACTATAACCGGATTGATTTCCAAATGAAGAAGCTGCTTGCAACGTTCAAGGAAGAACTTGCCAAGCTTACAACCGGATATTCCGATTTGATTTCGTTGAAGTTCGCAGAATACAACGATATGGTTGTGGATAAGGTTGAACAGCTTGAAATCCTGGAACGGGAAATTGAACTGTTTTTCAGCAACAAACTTGCGGAATTGGAAACCATGCAGACAACCGTGCAAGGGCTGATTGATAAACTTGGTAACGTTGGCGATGATATTGTTACCCTGTCTATTTTGAATCAGATGCTTTCTGAATTCGAAGGAACAGTCAACGGCATTTTTGCCGAAATCAATCAAACCATTCAATCTCTTGACGAAGCTAACACCGCCGACCATACTGCAATTCGCAAAGAATTTGCAGATGCAGACGCGGCAATCCGCCAAGAGTTCGCAAACGCTGACAACGAAATCCTGGAAGAAATGGAAGCCAACAACGCGGAACTGATGGAACAGATTCTTGCGGCACAGGTGCAGTCTGATTGGAATGAGAACGACGAAAACAACAAAGCCCATGTATTGAACCGCACACATTATGGTGGTTATTCCGACGAAACCGTTCTTTTGTCCGGTACCCTGGCTGACTACAAAATCGAATACCCATATAAAAGCTCGGGCAAAAGCTATAAGCATTTTTTGTTGCCGATTGATGTAACCCAAATTAAAGAGGGTGATATGGTGACGATTGAACTTGACGCTATCGTAACCAACTGGGTTGCGCAAAGGGCTAATATTGTCTCGCGTGAGTTGGCTTTTAATGAAAGTTCATCCGGTACGCACACTGTACCAAAATCAAACGCGCTTATCGGTGGCAACTTTCAAACTGATTCAACATCTGGAATTAAATCAACAATACCGGAAGGACTTTCATTAAATGAAGCGGTATTTTTTGCATTCAAGGATACTGAAATGTATCTGTGTGTCTATGCAAATAGCGATCCGGCACTTGCTGAAACATTCAAAATCAGTTTAAGAAAGTATCGCGCTGAAAAAGTGCTTGCCCCCATGTATACCGGACACAATGACTGTATCGGTGGTGTGCTTGTGCGGGACGCTATCGGTCCAGTATGGAAAAGATTGCCGTTCGTCGAATATTCCAAAATCGAAGTTGTTAAAACGGATACAGTGGATTTAACCTTTAATAAAGAAACTTCTTCGTGGGTTTATTTTGATTTAGTAAGGTGGCCTAACGTTCCGGAAACGGGTTTTGTTGAGATTTACGGGGTTTACGAACCGTACGAAACCGTGTCCGGTGAAATCAGAATTGACGGGGACCTTCAAGTAAAGTTTGCCGCGGGTAAACTTACGCTCAAAGCAACAGCAACACATTTCAAAGCAATTAAAAATGCTTTGGGTGAAGAATATGTTAACGGTATTACTGTAAATTTCTATAGCTATGAGGAAGTTAAATATGGCGGTAACCTTACACCCGAATATGTTGCCGCGAATCCTTCGGAGTATGCCGTCCCGGTTATTAAAAACGGTGTGGCTTTGTGGAGCAACGACGTTTATGTAAAATCCCCCAACGGGACTATCTTTAAGCTTTCCGTAACGGATAGCGGCGAGCTTTCCGCTACAGCAGTATCATCTTAAAAGAAGGTAATAAAAATGTCTTTAGAAGTTGAGCATTTCATGCACAAACCTTTCTTTGAGCGTGAACCCGATCACCCGCATCACCACTATGACCCGGGTTTCCCGCATCACCCGGAACACCCGCACAATTCCATGTGTCCGGACTTCCACCACACGAAACCTAAGTACACTATGACGGAGGAAATGGAACACACTCTCCGTCTTACGCGGGAAACCATTGACCGCCTGTTAAAGTTCGAAAGACGCGTAAAGGACGAAGTCGCGGACCTTTCCAAGCATGTCATGTCTGACAACGTGATTTTCAAGAACACCATGCACGAAAGTTGGACAACCTTCTTGATGGAAGTCAAGAACGAGGTTAACATTTTCGAAGCAACCGTTACCGCTGACATTGAAGCATTCAAGGCACAGATTGAATCTGATTATGCTACACTGCGCGACGATGTGAATACCCAGATTGCGGAAAATCTGAAAACCTACCAGGAACAGCTTTCCGCGTATGTCTCCCAGTATGAAAAGGAATTTTCTGAACTGGTCGAATCCATCGATAAGCGTTGTGATGAATTCGAGGCAACGGTTAACAACCGGATTGATCTGAACAATCAGAACATGGCCCAGGCCTTCGCAGATTTTCAGCGGCACATTACCACCGAACTGAATACCTTTGAACAGACCATGACCACCAATTTCCAGACGTTTACCGAGAGCGTTAACAACACCCTCCACACGTTTAAGGATACGTGGGAAACCATCATTGAACAGCGGTTGAACGCACAGGACGGTCGAATTTCCGACGCGGAAGCGTACATGGTTGCAAACCTGGAAGCAACTATTACAACCCTTATCGGTGACATGCACGCGAACGGCGATTTCTCCGAAATCATCCAGGGTGAAGTGTTCAATGACCTTCAGCGGAAAGTGGACGGTCTGGGCTATATCAGCGTGCTATACTTCGGTGCAAGGGGTGATGGCGAATTCGATAACAGTGCCGCAATTCAGCTTGCGGTGAACAGCGTTCGAAACGGTGTTATCTACTTCCCGCGCGGTGTGTACCTTGTGGGCGAAGATATTAACATTCCTTCCGAAACCCACATTGTGGGCGGCACCAACGCAGTTATCAAGCGCATCGGCAACCGCCTGGACAAGTACGCGATTTTCAACATTGAAAACGCGGAAAACGTCACCATTGAAAACCTGGCTATCGAGGGCGAACGATACGAACATGCAACCACCACAGGTCAGCATGGTATGGGTGTAAACATTGCTAATAGCCGCCGCGTTACGATCAAGAATTGTCACATCTCTGAATGTTGGGGTGACGGTATCACCGTCGGCGGCGCAACCGACAATTTCAGCGAACATGTCGAAATCGTTGATTGTATCATTGATATCAACCGACGGAATGGCATTTCCTTTATTGGCGGCGTCGCTCATTCCCGTGTTTCCGGTTGTGAAATTCTGAACAATGGTGGTACGGCCCCCTCCCTGGGTATCGACTTCGAAACCTGGGTTGCGGGTCTGGTAAACCGTGAAATCACCGTCAACGGTTGCCGTTTCAAAGATAATCCTAGCGGCGGCTTAACCCTGTTCGAATACAACCGTAATATTCGGGTGTATGATTGCAACTTCGATAGAGTACTTTCTCTGAAAGTTAACGACGCATATGTTAACACCCCGGACGCACACCCCGCCGACATTGAAATTTTCGGCAACCGCTTCGAAAAGGGTGTGTATATCTATCGCGCAGTTTATGGTTCTTACACCATTCACAACAACATTTTTAACGGCGGCAACATTGTTACGGAACACACCGTCAATGTTCATGCAGACACCGCAAAACAGTTTGCCGCAAAGACCATTCACGGGAACGTGTTCAACGGTGCGGGTTGTGCCGTGAACATCGGCAACAATGCAGGCATTTCCGTTATTGGCAACATTGCCAACGATTGCGGTCTGTTCTTCGACGGTTACGGACTGTTTAACAGTGTTGTAAAGGACAACACCGTTAACGGTTACAACGTCAATAACGACAAGGGCCACGTGTTCCGGTTAAACGGTATTTGTGACAACGTTGTCATTGACGGCAACACCATTATTACCAGTGCGGAAAGTAACGACGTTGATCTGCTGTTTTCCGTTGGCGGCGGTTCTGTTACTAATTGCCGAATTGTTAACAATAATTGCTATGGTGCAAACTTCGGCAATTTTGCACAGTTTGGTGCATTTAACAACAATCTGTTAAAGGGTAACACTTCCCCCGCTAAGTATCTGCCTACCGCCGCCGCCGCCTTTGCGGGTGAAATCGTAACGTACATGCAGAACGGTATTCCCGTTCCCATGGTATGCGTTAACACTGGCAGTGGCTACGAATGGAAACCCCTGGCTTACAACTAATTAAACGGAGGTTTTGAAAATGGCTTTCAATCCGTCAAGCACAATTTTCTTGTGCAATGTACCGATTGATAGCACATATCAGAATGAAATATATTTTGATTCCAGAACGGAACAGCAAAAATATTTCGCTTCCAAGGTTGTGAAAACGTTCACCAATTATCTGACCGTCCGTACAACCCGTGCGGACGGTTCTTTAAAAAGTTCCGTGAAGGTTGATGCAAATATTGATTTGCTTCGTTCACTGCCTTGTAACTATATGTACTATCAGAACGCACACCACGGTGCACGCTTCTTTTATGCTTTCATTACCAGTTTGATTTACATCAACGAAGGAACAACCGAAATTGTTTTCGAAACGGATGTATACCAAACATGGATGCTTGACTGTAAATTAAAACAGTCTTACGTTGTACGGGAACATTCCGCAACGGACGAAATCGGTGCTAACCTCGTCCCGGAAAAGTTTAATTTTCAAGATTTCGTGTATCAGCTTGCTTTAGATGATACCACCTTGAACGAATGGGGTTATCTAGTAGCAACCACGCAACACGATATGTCTGACCCTACGTTATGGGATCAAATTTTTGGCGGCGGAAATGTAACGGTAGACGGAAAACAAATGTCCGGTATTTACCAGGGACTTTTCTTCTATTACTTCAACAATGAACACGCGTTAAACAACTTTTTGAATAATATTGTTTCGCGAGGTTCTGATTGCGTTATGTTTATTGCGGTTATTCCCCACTTTAACATTACTGCAAATTCCGTTGGTGTTTCCGGTGACGATCACCCGGACGGTGAAGGTTATTTAGGTTATAGCTCCCGCCCCGCTGAAAAAACCATTCGCATACAAAACGCTACAGTTAACGGCTCTTTCGAAGGTTATGCGCCGTATAATAACAAACTGTTTACTTCTCCATATTATAACCTGGTTGTAACCAACCAGAACGGGCAGGAAGCTGTCTATAATATCGAGGATTTTGTACACCCGAACAATATTGAATTCGGTATGTACGGCGATATCTCTGCGAATCCATCAATTTCGCTTGTACCCTTCCAGTATAAAGGCGTGACGTTCAATTATGACGCGGGTATTTCAATTTCCGGTTTCCCGCAATGTAGCTTTAATACGGACACGTTCAAATTGTGGCTTGCGAAAAATCAGTTTGGTCTAGCGTTGGACACTATGGGTAATGTTGGTGCAATTGCGGCGGGTATTGCTACGGTTGCGGGAACGGGTGGAATCGGCGCGGCGGTTGGTGCAACGCAGATTGTCAGCGGCGCACAGGGTATTCTGGGTACGATCAACACAGCATACCAGGCAAGCCGCGAACCCAACAAGGCACAGGGCGGCGGCGCAAAAAATAACTTGCTGACCGCCATGAACGAAAACAAATTTAAATATTATATCCGTACAATCAGAAGGGCGCACGCAATCACGATTGACAGCTTCTTTACCATGTACGGATACCAGACCAACGAAGTTAAGAACCCCAACGTGTCCGCACGTCCGTTCTATAATTACGTCCAGACGGTTGATGTTAATATTGTCGGTGCGATCCCGTCCGACGATATGGAAACATTAAAGCAAATTTATAATAAGGGTGTTACACTCTGGAAACCCAACGCAGTTGTTGGCGATTATTCAGCTGATAACCGCCCGAACGCTGTAGGATAAGAAGGTGATACAATGTCGAAAAAGCCCAGTATTAGAAATACGATCATGTTTCACGACTATTACAGCCGTTTGAAAATGATTGCCCTTTCCGTTTTCGAATGGGAAGGACTACCCGAAACGTGCAACGTGCGATTCCTGGAAGACTGTCTTTTCCATTACGGTTGCGCTGTCTTCGTAAAGGACCCGGAAATGTCTTACTTGAATTTAAAGGTGACACCCTCCGACGTTCTGAACCCATACAACGAACCCCTTGCCTACACTGCGTTTTCCACGGGATATAGCAAGGAATTCAAAAAGGACGATTGCGTTTATATCCGCAATAACTATCTTGATAAAAGCACAGACAGCACAATTCTGATTTTTGCGGAAAAGCTTGCAGACCTTGACGTTGCTATTCAAGTCAACACGCGCGCACAGAAAACTCCTGTGTTAATTCGTTGCGATGAAAAAACCCGTCTTTCCTTGGAATCCGTTTACACCCAGTACGACGGAAACCGCCCCGTTGTTTTTGGTGCAAAATCCTTGCAGGAAAAACCCCTGGAAGTGTTGAAGACAGACGCACCCTTTGTTGCGGATCGACTGCGCGAAGAAAAGCGCGCCGTGTGGAATGAAGCACTGGAATTTCTGGGTATCAACACGAACCCTTCCGACAAAAAGAAAGAGCGCCTTGTCGTTAGTGAAGTTGATTCCAACAACGAACAGATTGACATTCAAGCGGAATCTTTCTTGTTGACCCGCCGCAAGGCTTGTGAAGAAATAAATAAAATGTTCGGTCTGAACGTTTCCGTTAAACGTCGCGTCCATGACGAATTTGTTGACGAAGGAGGGGACGAATAATGGCAGAATATACGATTGAACTTCGGGATGTTGTAGAAAACCATAATATCTTTGATTTCAATTACCCGTTTTATGATCCCAGAAAACGACCCGATTTCGAAGAACGTTTTATTAAACATTTCTTCTTCCGTGAAATCTGCTGTCCTTCGATTGATAGATTTAAATTCTACCTAGAAGAAAAAATGTTAAACGTCTTCCCGTATTACAACAAGCTTTTCGAAGCCGCACAGATTGAATACAGTGTTCTTGATAACTACAAGTTAACGGAAGAATACGAAAGCACGAAGGACAACCGAGGAAAAACGGCGGGTGTTTCTTCCACTGTAGGACAGCGCAAGACACAGCAGGACGGCGAAACTGATCAAGACAGGGTTGTTGATACGGTTGGAAATGTTGACACCGTTGGAAAGGACACGGAGCAGGAAACGACCAACACCGAAACCACCAATCACAGCACGGTAAATGGAACGAATTCCAGTCAGACCAACGGCACAAGCCACACCGAAACAACCGAAAACGAAGCAAGCAACGAACACACCGTTGAAAAGTTCCTTGACACTCCCCAGGGGTTAACAAACCTTTCTGATTCTAAATATCTGACAACCTTGAAAGATATTGATACAGACAGGAACACAGACCGGGAAAGCATGAGCGACACCACCAGCGGGCAGACCGTAACGGGTGAGACTTCCGAAGTTACGGACGGTAACGGAAATTCCCAAACCGTTCGAAACCTGGAAAGGAATTCCACTGTACAGCAGGACAGCGACGGCAAGGAAACAACAAAAGACAAGGTTGTTACAACTCTTACGGATGAACAGAAAACCACCGAAGACAATAACACACGTGTGTATATGGAGGGTGTCGAAACTGAAAAACACAAGCTTGTTCGTTCTGGTAACATTGGCGTTGATACTGATTCTGATATGATCGAAAAGCACATTAAGTTACAGCAGAAGTTGACAACTATCGAGATTCAATTCTTTGCACAGTGTGAAGACTTGTTCATGATGGTATACTGATTCAGTCCAATAAATCGGACTAATTCCCCCTTGCTTTTCCTGCCAGTTTATGGTATAATGGCCCTATCAGATAGCTAACCTTTCCCGTCCCGCACGGGCGCGGCGGCAACCTCACCCCTTTTGATCCTTCCTTGCTTGGG
>JAEIGA010006215.1_pt1 | contig 18178 bp, 13 predicted proteins | sample 9270691 | NCBI WGS metagenome assembly JAEIGA01 (sample SAMN17057246, study PRJNA624740) | gut metagenome | biome: biome; isolation source: fecal sample | host: Bos grunniens | place: China: Xizang | collected 2019
ATTTACTTCACTTGTACTGAATATATTATTTATAGGTAGCAATATTTCTCTTAATACTGCATATTGGGCAACCTTCCTACTTACCTATTATTACAGCAACAACAATAACCTTTTCGGCAAAACCTACTTCTGGTTATTGTTATCAATAAGTATACTAACGATCCTAGCAGAATCGTTTAATCTATAACTTCATGCTCCTTTTTTCTAAATCTCTTAAATACTGCATATACTAGCACAAATGGCAAGAACCAAAGAGTAGAACCTAGTGGAGTTAGTGATTCACCGCCACCGCAAGCTTCCATACAATATTTAAAATAAATCATATTGTCTTGAGAATATCCTTCATCTAACAACTTGTTTTTACAACAATCTTGACAAGCACCTTGTTCACCTTTTGCTGTACAATCAGGTCCCCAGAGATTGTTATTTGTCTGTAGTTGTATGTTGACGTTAGTAATTCTTACACCCAACTGCATTGAGATGTCGTCGTGCGAATCATCATAAAGTTCGTTTGCGAAGCTAAATGGCGAACTTGGTAAAGTAACAGCAAATACTACTGAAACTAAACATAGAAATAAAAATGATATATATAATCTTAATTTCATCCTATCAAAATTAGTTTAATTTTATTTTTTCTACTCTTGATGATTTGTCTCCTATTACATTTATGGTGTAAACACCAGCCTCAACAGGAAGATTTATTTGTGCATAGTTGTCTGATACATTATATACTTGAGTACGTCCAGCCATATCAGAAACTATCACTTGCATTAGCTCTACATCTGAAGTAGAAGAAACTACTACTGAATTTCCATTAGTATAGATATCTATATCACCTATTAGAGCATCGTCGATACCTGTGCTTATTTCTGGGTCTTCTTCCTCCTGTTCTGAAAGAAGTAAATAGAATCTACCTTCACATAAACCAGTCTTTAAACCTTCCACTTCACATATCTCACCCTCTGATAGGTTGTATTGTGTATTTGTCTGTCTATCTTCTAGTATTACATCTGCAGACAATGTACATTCCTTTAAACTAAATGTGAAAGTCTGATCTTCTAAACTAACATTTATACCCAATGGAATTGGCTCAGAAAGTGTAGGAATGACTAAACCAGATAATCTCTTATTGTAATGCATAGAATATAAATCTGGTAGAGATGCCTCCATAGTATTAAATACCTTAATTGCATCAACTGAATAGTTTAATGCATCTTCTTTAAGAGGGTCGTAGCAAATATAAATTTCACTTGCAGAAGAAGCAGCTTTGTTGCGCAACTCTATTCTAAATGACTCTGTGTCAACAGATGCACTTCTATGAGGAGTTTTAGATGTTTCAAACCATTCTCTTTTTATTTCTATTTTCTCTGAATTTGCCTTAGTTTCTATAATAAAACTACTTTGAGACATAATAGATTTATTATTACCTCCTAAAGCAACAAAACCTTTATTTATATAGTCATAATATTGAATTTCTCTACCAATACCTGCTTTCAATTTTTGAGCATCAATATTTGCAGGATATGAGTTGTTTAGAGCAACAATTTCTCCTGCATTTGGCAGAGTATATGTTGGTAAAGAAGCATCGTTGTAGAAACGACCTCTAAAGGTATAAGTATGAGGAGCTGTGCCATCGTATGGTGCTTCTCCTTCTTTTATAAATAATGAATTATACACTTCTGCTGGAAGTTTTTCAAACTTCATTCCCCACCAATCCATATTTCGTCCATATTGGTCTGGAATACGAATTGCAAATGCTCTTTCATGTGTTAAATCTACATCTAAATCTGGGAATGATTCATTCCACATTGCAGACAATAAACCTGTTTTAGGATCTTCCTTTACTTCCGCTTTATGCATATACACATGAGGTAGGTCTTGTAGGAAATAATCACCAGAAACCACATTACGAGTTCCTCCTAGTTTATCTTCATTCCATGGTTTTACAACTGGACCTACTAGTGTCCAATCATATCTCAAACTATCTTCTTTATCTTTATAGCATCTCACTGGGGTGAAATCTATTTCTACCTCGTTGTAACGGAGTGTGCCTGCATTTAGTGTTTCCACTCCCACAAGTGCAGCACCATTTTCCATATAGATTTTGTCTGCTATCATTGTTGCGGTAGCATTGTCACCTGCGTTTACTTGTTTTCCACTCCAAAGACTCTCTCTCACATTTTTGAATTTATTCTCAGTAGATAAATCTGGTAATACTGGGTATTGAGTAATACCACCTGCTGGTACGATGTACTTTGTGGAATTAGGTGCTGGTAGAATTACTGTTAGGCTTTCTGTAAGTATATCAGCACAAGAAAGTTGTTCTCCATCTAGTCTATACCAGTTATCACGATTATCCCATTCGGTAGAAGCCAACCCATTCCAAATAATAGTATTCACTTCTTCATAACCCATATATATCTTTACCTCATCAACATAACGCTCTAATGAACCGTTCCATACCCCATTGGTAAATTTTATGGAAATTGCATTATAAGGTATTATTACTGTATATTTTGTATAATCTGTTGATATAGCTGCATCCCTACCATTCCAGCCCTCTATCTTTTTATATGCATCTGATCCTTTAACAAGAACCCACACAGACATATCTTCACCCTCTACCACTGAAGATTTCTGACGTTTTGCAGAAAAAGAAAGTTTTTTAGTTCTAGGTGATATATCCTTAGGTAAATCATAAACTACATATTGCTCTACTGCTATACCCGGAAGATATGATTTCTCCTCACTATTATGATAAATTACGCAATCATAATCATAAATTTTATCTATTGTTTTTATTACTTTAAGATTCGTAAATTTTATCGTGTATGAGCCCTTATAATAAAGATCAATCCTATTTATACTTTCACCTGTTATAGAAGCAAGTGAAATTTTTTTATAATTACTCTTACTTATTTCACCAGCCTCAATCTCTTTTCTTCCTATTAATTCTTCTTTATTGTTAAAAATAGTGATAATAAATGTACCTACTGCTATACTAGAATTCTTAGTTATATCTATAGAAATCTCATTATAACCATTTTCTACGCTGTATGATTTTTTTGATTCTTCTGAAGCACTCACAATACTATGTTTCCAAGTTACCACAGAAGATTCCAATGTTTTTTCATTATAAGCAAAAACAGAAAAAACAGATAATGTTGCCACAAACATCGTAAAAATAAGCTTTCTCATCTCAATCAAATTATTTATAGTTTAGGTTTAGTTTAAGAGAGTGCAAAGATAAGCAAAATCACCCTACCTTATGTTATAAAACATAAAAAATGGGACGAAATTTCGTCCCATTTTGAGAAAACTTCGCCCCTATATAAGCACATTTCGCCCCAAAAGTATGTTTTATTACAAATGTATTACAAATTAATATTCGTAATCTACACAAACCCTTGCTTCTACAACTTTTTTGATGTAAACTGCTGCCGCTTGGTGAGCAGGATGAACTTGATATGCATTCAAATCTTCTACAGAATTGAAGGTACAATTTAGAATCACATCATAGTTACTTTCAGGCGTTTCTGGGTGATTTACACCTACTTCTATACTAAGAAGTGTAGGCGCCACACCTTTAAGTGCTTCCAAACTTTGTTTAATAATAATTGCATTTTCTGCTTTTGTTTTGCCTTCGGCTTCTGCCTGAAGTTTCCACATTACAATATGTCTAATCATTTTCTGTATAATTTAAATTTATATCCACAAAGATAATATTCTATTGATTAGTTGGCATACTTTTTCCTCTGTTATTTTACTTTATAATGTTTTTTTCATATATTTGCGAAGTATTAAACCTTTTATTTTATGTTAAAATTAGGAACTGTATTAACCCCAGTGGGTAAAAAAGCTCTTTTATTGGGCTCTGGAGAACTTGGTAAAGAAGTAGCTATTGAACTTCAACGTTTTGGAGTGGAAGTAGTGGCAGTGGATAAATATCCTAATGCTCCTGCTATGCAAATTGCACACAGAAATTATGTGATTTCTATGTTGGATGCAGAAGCTCTAAGAAATATTATAGAAACTGAAAAACCAGACTATATTATTCCTGAGGTAGAAGCAATTGCAACTCCAACATTGGTGGAACTAGAAAAAGAGGGTTACAATGTTATCCCTACTGCTAACGCAGCATTCCTTACTATGAACCGTGAAGGAATTAGAACACTTGCAGCAGAGAAACTAGGTCTTCCTACTTCTAGATATAAATTTGCAGAAACTCGCGAAGAATTTGATGCTGCAATTAAAGAAATTGGTATCCCTTGCGTAGTAAAACCTATTATGAGTTCTTCTGGTCACGGTCAAAGTACTGTAAAATCTGAAGCAGACATCGACAATGCTTGGAAAGAAGCTCAAGAAGGTGGTCGCGCAGGAGCCGGTCGCGTTATAGTGGAAGGTTTTGTAAAATTTGACTATGAAATCACACTTCTTACTGTACGTCACTCTGGCGGCACATTATTCCTAAACCCTATTGGTCACCACCAAGTAGATGGCGACTATCGTGAGTCTTGGCAACCACAAGCTATGAGCGAAGTGGCTCTAGCACAAGCACAAGATATTGCTAAAAAAATTACTGATGCTCTAGGTGGTTATGGTATCTTTGGTGTAGAATTATTTGTTTGTGGCGACGAAGTTATCTTTAGTGAAGTTTCTCCTCGTCCACACGACACAGGTATGGTTACTATGATTTCTCAAGACCTATCTGAATTTGCTCTACACGCACGTGCTATCCTAGGTCTTCCAATCCCTTCTATCAGATTTTTTGGTCCATCTGCTTCTAAAGCAGTTGTTGTAGAAGGCAATTCAAAAGAAGTGGTATTTAGCGGACTTGAAGATATTTTGAGTGAAGATGGTGTTCAAATCCGTATCTTCGGCAAACCAGAAGTGAAAGGTCATCGTCGTCTAGGTGTGATTCTTGCCACAGATGAATCTGTAGAAGCAGCACTAGAAAAAGCTGAGAGAGCTTATGCAAAATTAAAAGTCGAAGTATTATAATCGAGTTATTTTAAAGGGTGCTTTTGTCGTTGCCCTCGTCTTCGAAATCCTCGAGTACCTCATGTACACTCCGGTTTCTCAGACTTCGGGGCGCCTAAAAATCCCTCCTTTAAAAATAACTCTTACATCTTACAATAAGAATAAAAAAGGCGATTTCACCGATGAAATCGCCTTTTTTTTGTTATTTTTTTCTGCCTCTTTTTGAGGTTTTAGCCGAAGTCTCCTCTATAATCTTCATGCAATCTTCGTAGGTCAATGCCTCTGGAGTGCAATCTTTAGGAAGTTTATAGTTTGTTTTATCTTTACATAGATAAACTCCATAACGACCATTTAAAAGTTGCATTGATGCATCTTCAGCAAATGTTTTCACTACCTTGTTTGCTTCGGCTTCTTGTTTTGCTTTAAGAAGTTCTTCTGCCTCTGCAAGAGTAACAGATAGAGGGTCGAATGTTTTTGGAAGTGAGCAGAATGCACCGTTGTATGCTATATATGGTCCAAATCTACCTACTGCAACTTTTACTTCTTTGCCTTCTAGTTCACCTAGCACACGTGGAAGTTTAAACAATTCTAGAGCTTCTTCTAGTGTGATAGTTTCTAGAGATTGGTTTGCTTTAAGTGACGCAAATGTAGGCTTATCACTATCTGATGCATCACCCATTTGAGCTACTACACCAAAACGACCTATCTTCACATACACAGATTTACCTGTTTTTGGGTCTGTACCTAATAGGCGTTCACCCGCTTTACGTTCTGTTTTTTTGCTAGAAGATTCTTCGATAGTTTTATGGAAATCTTGATAAAAATTGTCAATTGTTGACTCCCATTTTTCTTCGCCTTCTGCAATTTTATCTAGGTCTTTTTCCACTTGTGCGGTAAAATTGTAGTCGATAATGCTTTGGAAGTTATCTACTAGATAATCATTTACCACCACACCTATATCTGTAGGGAAAAGTTTTGATTTTTCTGTACCGTAAATTTCTTCGTTTACTTGCTCTGTAATTACTCCAGCCTCTAGCACAATAGAGTCATAATTTCTTTTAACACCCTCTCTATCAGTTTTTTCTACATATTCTCTATTTTGAATAGTACTAATAGTTGGGGCGTAGGTAGAAGGACGACCAATGCCTAGTTCTTCCATTTTACGAACCAGTGAAGCCTCGGTATATCTGGCAGGACGTTGAGTGAAACGTTCTGTACAATCAATTCTTTTATAAGATAGTTTTTCACCATTCTTAAGGGCTGGAAGCATATTTAGAGAAGAATCTTCTTCTTCGTCGTCTTTTGATTCCATATAAACTTTTAGGAAACCATCAAACACCAATACTTCGCCTGCGGCAACAAATGTTTCTTTTGAATTGTCTAGTTCTATGGTAATAGTAGTTTTTTCTAGTTCTGCATCTGCCATTTGAGAAGCAATAGTACGCTTCCAGATAAGTTCGTATAGATATTTTTCTTGTTTTGTACCCTCGATAGTAGCATCTGCTAAGTTGGTAGGACGAATAGCTTCGTGAGCCTCTTGAGCACCTTTTGCTTTGGTAGCATATTGTCTTACCTTGCTATATTTATCGCCCGCAAATGACGCAATTGCAAATTTTGCTGCATTAAGAGCAAGATTTGAAAGGTTTACAGAGTCGGTACGCATGTAGGTGATTTTACCACTTTCGTATAGCTTTTGAGCTATCATCATGGTTTGAGACACAGAATAACCCAGTTTGCGAGCTGCCTCTTGTTGCAGTGTAGAAGTGGTAAATGGAGGTGCTGGAGTGCGTTTTGCAGGTTTTGTTACCACATCAGACACGGTGAAAGAAGCATCTTTACATTTTTCTAGGAAATCTTGTGCTTCTTTTTTGGTTGCAAAACGTTTTGAAAGTTCTGCCTTTAGTTCCACTCCGTTTGCATCGGTAAACAATGCTACAATTTTATAATTTGACTCTGCTTTGAAGTTTTGAATTTCACGTTCTCTATCTACAATTAATCTTACTGCTACAGACTGAACACGACCTGCAGATAATGATGGTTTAATTTTTTTCCAAAGAATAGGAGAAAGTTCAAAACCCACAATACGGTCCAATACACGACGAGCTTGTTGTGCATTAACAAGGTCGATATCTATGTTTCTAGGATTTTTGATAGCATTAAGGATAGCACTCTCTGTGATTTCGTGGAATACTATACGTTTTGCTTTTTCTGCATCTAGACCTAATACTTCTGCCAAGTGCCATGCAATAGCTTCCCCCTCGCGGTCTTCATCGGAAGCAAGCCAAACCATTTCTGATTCCTTTACTTTCTTTTTAAGTTCTGTGACAAGTTTCTTTTTGTCTGTAGGAACTTCGTATATAGGAGAGTAATTCTTTTTGAAGTCAATACTAATATCCTTTGTTTTAAGGTCGCGGATATGACCAAAACTAGACATTACAGTATAATCCTTTCCTAAGAACTTTCCTATTGTTTTTGCTTTTGCTGGAGATTCGACTATTACTAGGTTTTTACTCATATTTATGAAGTAATCGATGGTTAGACATTTCAAATTTCGGTGCAAAAGTAATAAATTTTTGACAACAACTAAAAATTTTACATATAATATGTGTAAAAATGCTCATTTCAAACCCCGAACCTTAAAAAAAATTCTTAATTTTGTACTTTAAAAACTATAATTTATGAGCGGATTAAGATTTAGGGTTGTCAGCGAAGCTTTCACAAAAAAAGCATTGCAAGTTAATCCACCCACAGAAAATATCTCTGAGTATTATGGCAGATACGTGTTTGGCAGAAAAGAAATGGCCAAATTTTTGTCTGACGAATGTATGCAAGCACTTGTTAAGGCTATAGACCAAGGCGAAACATTGGACCGCCAAATAGCTGACGAGGTGGCAGAAGGTATGAAACAATGGGCCATGACTCATGGCGCCACCCACTATACTCACTGGTTCCAGCCTCTAACAGAAGGTACTGCAGAAAAGCACGATTCATTTATTGAATATGCAACTGTGCCTGGTGGCGAGGTAATAGAGAAATTTTCTGGAAAACTTCTTGCTCAACAAGAACCAGATGCTTCTAGTTTCCCAAACGGCGGTATTAGAAACACTTTTGAGGCTCGTGGCTATACAGCATGGGACCCTTCTTCACCTGCATTCATTGTAGATGACACCCTTTGTATCCCTACTGTATTTGTGGCTTATACTGGTGAGGCGCTAGACTATAAAACTCCTCTTCTTAAAGCTATTAACGCAGTAGATAAAGCTGCAACTGCTGTTTGTCACTATTTCGACCCAACAGTAAAAAAGGTTTTCTCATATCTTGGTTGGGAACAAGAATATTTCCTTGTAGATGAAGGACTTTATGCTGCACGTCCAGACCTTTTGCTTACAGGACGCACACTTATTGGTCACGAATCTGCAAAAAATCAACAACTTGAAGACCACTATTTTGGTGCAATTCCTGCCCGCGTGCAAGCATTTATGAAAGAGCTTGAGTTTGAAGCATATAAATACGGAATTCCTTGCAAAACTCGTCACAACGAGGTTGCTCCAAACCAATTTGAGCTTGCTCCTATCTTTGGTGAAATGAACTTGGCAAACGACCAAAACCTACTTGTTATGTCTATTATGAACCGCATAGCTCGTAAACATGGTTTCAGAGTTCTTCTTCACGAAAAACCATTTGCAGGCATCAATGGTTCTGGTAAACACAACAACTGGTCACTTGGCACAGATACTGGAGTAGGCTTGTTTACACCAGGTAAAACTGCAGAAGAAAATCTGCAATTTATCACATTCCTTGTAAATGCTTTAATGGCTGTATATAAAAACAATGCCCTACTGAAAGCATCTATCATGACAGCACAAAATGCTCACCGCCTAGGTGCAGGCGAAGCTCCTCCTACTATTATTTCTGCTTTCTTGGGCTCTCACCTTACAGAAGTGCTTGACAAACTAGAAGAAAGTAGTAGCGAAGAAGCCATTGTAATGGGCAATAAAAAACAAATGAAACTAGGAGTGGCACACATTCCAGAAGTTTTACTAGACAATACCGACCGCAACCGTACTTCTCCATTTGCCTTTACAGGTAACAGATTTGAGTTCCGTGCTGTAGGTTCGTCTGCAAACTGTGCATCTGCACTTATTGTTTTAAATACTATAATGGCAGACCAACTAAACGAGTTTAAAGCACTTGTTGACAAAAAAATTGCCAGTGGTATTCCTACAAACAAAGCAATCTTTGAAGTACTTAGAGCATATATCAAGGAATCTAAATCTATTCGTTTCGACGGCAATGGCTATAGCGACGAGTGGAGAAAAGAAGCTGCAAAACGTGGTTTAGACTGCGAAACCAGCGTTCCACTTATCTATGAGGCTTATACCAGAAAAGAAAGCATAGAAATGTTTAGCAGAACAGGTGTTTTCTCAGAAAAAGAACTTGAAGCTAGAAACGAAGTGAAATGGGAAACATACACCAAGAAACTTCAAATCGAGGCTCGCGTGCTTGGCGATTTGTGTTTAAATCACATAATTCCAGTGGCAACACAATACCAATCTCTGCTTCTAGACAATGTTTATAAGACTAAACAAATCTATAGCGCAGAAAAGGCAGAAGAGCTTTGCGCTCACAATATGGAACTAATCGAAAAACTTTCTAAACACATTTCTATCATTAAATCTAATGTAGATGCCATGGTAGAAGCTAGAAAACTAGCAAACAAAATAGAAAGTGAAAAAGAAAAAGCCATTGCTTATAGCGAAACCGTTCTTCCATACTTTAGTCCTATTCGTGCCAATGCAGACGAGTTAGAACTTATTGTTGACGACGAGCTTTGGCCTCTTCCAAAATATCGTGAAATGCTTTTCATTAGATAAGACATAAATAAACTGCTTCGTAATATTATAATCTTTTGTATTCTTATTACAGAAGCAGTTTTTTTATTGCAATAAAAAAGACTCTCCAAAATTGAAGAGTCTATTAGGCAAGTAACTTATTTCTTAGCAAACCACTCTTTAATAGCTTGTTTATCCTTATTTAGCTGAGAAGCAAGTTTTGCAGGAGTCTCAAAACGAATTTCCTCTCTAAAGAATTTCTTAAAGTTTATCCTTATTTTCTTTTGATAGATTTCATCATCAAAATCAAACATGTGCACTTCAATACTTTTTGTCTCAGACATATTCACAAATGTAGGACGAGCTCCTATATAAAGCATTGATGTATATTCCTTTTTGTCTCCCTCGATATTAACTGTTGCTATATAAACGCCTGCAGAAGGTAATAATTTTCTAACATCACTAATGGCCAAGTTTGCTGTTGGGAAACCAATTGATTTTCCTAATTTAAAGCCTGGTATCACAGAGCCTTCTATAAAATAATCATATCCTAGAGCCTTAGCAGCTTTTTCTACATCACCAGATAAAATTTGACGTCTTACATAAGATGAACTTATAACATCATCTTTTATCTTAAATGGTTCTTCTCTCTCTACTATAACACCTTTTTCTTCTCCGTACTCTTTGTATTGAGCAAAACCATTTATTCTATCACAACCAAAATGATGATCGTGACCTACAAGAAGATATTTAACGTTGAATTTTTCAATTAGGAAATCATCCATAAATTGCTTAAACGACCTTCTTGCAATATCTTCATTGAAAGGAAGAACTACTAAATAATCTATTCCAGATTTTGCTAGTAATTCATATCTCTCGCTATTCAGGGTAATTAATTTTGGAATATAATTGGCATTTAGCGCTTCTCTTGGATGTGAAGAGAATGTAATAACCACAGATTCTAAACTTTTCTCACGTGCTTTTGAGACCAACTTAGACAATAAAGCTGCATGACCTTTATGTACGCCGTCAAAAAAACCAATAGTTACCGCTGTACCTTTAAAATTGATTTCTTGTAAATTTTCTATTATCTTCATTTGTTTATTAAAAAAATATTCTTACCTTTGCATTCGATTTAATCAATCGGGCTCATAGCTCAGTCGGTTAGAGCATCGGACTCATAACCCGCAGGTCCCTGGTTCAAGTCCAGGTGGGCCCACCTAAAGAAGTTGACTGTTTGGTCAGCTTCTTTTTTTATGTTTTTTCCGGGGAGTTGAATAAAAAGATGTAATTCAAGGCTTGCGAAGTCTGAGAAACCGGAGTTTACTAAACGTAAATGAGGATTTCGAAGGCAAGCGTAACGCAGAAGTACACTTTTTATTCAGCTCCTTTTTGTTTGCGCAAAGATATATAATATTTTCCTATTTCGCCCAAATCATACGAGGTTTTTTAGATATATCTTTCTTAATTTCTATTTCTGAAAAACCTATTTCCATTAGCATCTCACACGTTTGAGTAGAAAGAAGCGGATTTATCTCAAAATAGACTGCACTATCACACTTAAAAGCATATTCTGCTACTGCTCTGTAGTAAATCAATGGATCATTTTCTGGTACAAACAGTGCCATGTGAGGTTCATAACACAAAACATCATCAGACATCTCTGCTTTTTCGCTTGGCATAATGTATGGTGGGTTGCTTACAACAATATCAAAATCCGCGTCTAGAGTATCCAATTCTGTGAGCATATCCAGATGCTTAAAACTTACAAAAAGTGCGGTTTCATCGGCATTTTTTGATGCTACTTCTAGAGCTTTTTCACTCTTATCCACAGCCCAAACTTCTGCATTTGGAAGTCTCTTTTTCAGTGCCAATGCAATGCAACCACTACCTGTGCCTACATCTAGGATTTTACGTGCAGATTTCTCTCTAGAAACTATCCATTCTATAAGCTCTGAGGTTTCTTGGCGAGGAATTAAAACATTTTCATTTACATTAAGCTTCAGACCGCAAAACTCAGTAAAGCCTAAAACATGTTGGAATGGCACACCAGATACCAACTTTTCCAAATCTTCTAGCAACAACTCTCTTTGTTCCTTAGAACAAACTATATCCTCTAGAAAATACAACTTCTGGATAAGAACATTACAATGCTTAGAGGCTAATTCTCTAAACATCAGAGAGATTTCGTGTGCAGAATATCTAGAATTTAATGCGTTTTTATAAGAGATAAACAATGTTTTCATGCTGTAAAGGTACTAAAAAGATAGAAATTATGTATATCTTTGCATAATTACTTAAGAATTATGACAGAATCAGAAAAAGAATTATACATGCGCCGCTGTTTTAGCCTAGCAAAAAAGGGAATGGGAAGAGTTTCACCAAACCCGATGGTAGGCTGCGTGATTGTAAAAAACGGGAAAATCATTGGCGAAGGATATCATAGAAAATATGGAGAAGCACATGCCGAAGTGAATGCTATCGAATCTGTGAAAAACAAAAGTTTATTAGAGGGAAGTACACTTTTTGTAAACCTTGAGCCTTGTTCTCACTACGGCAAAACACCTCCTTGCGCAGAAAGGATTATAAAAGAAAATATAGGAGAAGTTATTATTTGTAATATCGACCCAAATCCTCTAGTTTCTGGCAGAGGCATAAATATGCTTCGTGAGGCAGGCATACAAGTTGAGTGTGGCTTATTACAAGAAGAGGGTTACGATCTCAATACCAGATTCTTCACATATCACACCAAGAAAAGACCATATATTATCTTGAAATGGGCACAAACATCTGATGGTTTTATTGATGGAAATTTCTCTATGCCAATAAGAATCTCTAATGATATTTCAAAAACCTGTGTTCATAAATTAAGGGCAGAAGAAGATGCTATAATGGTGGGGAAAAATACTGCACTTAAAGATGATCCAAAACTTGGTTGCAGAAGATATGAGGGGAAAGCTCCTATGAGAATTGCAATAGACAAAAATCTAGAAATCCCTAAATACTACAATTTCTACGACAATGCTCAACCAACTGCCATTTTCAATGCACATCTAGATGACGGAGTGAGGGTTAAAATAGACTTTGACAAGGATATTATACCACAAATTTTAGATTGGCTATATGAAAACAAAATCCAGTCTCTTATTGTAGAAGGAGGTAGATTTACATTGGAAAAATTTATAGAACGTGGGCTTTTTGATGCCATTCAAGTAGAAATTGGCAGTACACCTTGTTATTCTGGTGTTCCTGCACCTACTTTCTCTACAGAAAACCTAATTTGTGAAGTAGATAAATTCTGCGATAGCACATTTATTCACTATAAAAAAGTAAATGCTAGAAACCCTTTCTGAAATAATAGGTTACGTTATATCTTATGCATATTTATTCATAATTATAACATCTATTATCACCATCCTAACCGATGGTAAAAGGAGTCCCGTGCGTACTATTTCGTGGATACTGGTCATTACATTGCTTCCATACGTTGGAATTTTCTTTTACCTAGTTTTTGGGAGAAGTTACCACAGACAGAAAAGAATTTCTAACAAAATCAAGAAAAGAATTACTAATAGGGCAAGAAAACAAGCAATAAATCAGGTAGATTTAAGCAAATATCCTATTGTAGAAAAGAATATAAAACTAGCTACACTTATTGGAAAAACTTCTGAACTAGGTGTTTATGGTAATAATGAGATAGAAATCTTTACAGATGGCAGAAAGTTGCTAGACAAGATGCTAGCAGACATTTCTAATGCCAAAGACCATATCCACGCAGAATATTTCATTATAGAAACAGACGAAACTGGTAATACATTCAAGGAAGCATTAATCAAAAAGGCAAAAGAAGGTGTTGATGTTAGGGTTATTTATGACGATTTGGGTAGTTGGAAACTAAAGCACTCTACCATTAAAGACATGAAAAAGGCTGGCATTAAACTACAGTCTTTCTTTAAAATACGTTTCCCATATTTTACCAGCAAAATAAACTATCGTAACCACAGAAAAATCCTTGTTATCGACGGTGAAATCGGTTATTTGGGAGGATTTAATATAGCAGACAGGTACACCAAAGGATTGGATTGGGGCATTTGGAGAGACACACATCTGAGAGTGGCGGGCGATGCCGTTTCTGGCCTGCAACATACGTTTATCTACGACTGGTTGTATATAACTAAAAAACTACACACCAATAAGCGTTTCTTCCCTCAAACCAATGTTTCTACACAAACAGCTGTACAAATTGGCATTTCTGGCCCAGATATGGAAGACGAGAGCATTATGCAAGCATATTGTATGGCCATAAGCAATGCCAAAAAGTATGTTTATATCCAAACTCCATACTTCCTTCCAAATGAAAGTGTATTAAATGCTATAGAGTCTGCTGCACTCTCAGGAGTAGATGTAAAACTAATGATACCGTTTAGAAGTGATGAAAAAACATCACATGCAGCATCAATGTCTTATATGGGAAGAATCTTGAAAGCAGGAGTAGAAGTACGACAATATACCAAAGGTTTTTTGCATTCAAAAACACTAGTAATTGACGATGAAATCGGCATTATTGGCTCAGCCAACATAGACTTGAGAAGCTTTGAACAGAACTTTGAGGTGAGTGCATTTATATATGATGAAAAACATAGTAAACACCTAAAAGAATTGTTTCTAAAAGACATGAAAGCATGTAAAAAACTATCATATTATAAATGGTCACATAGACCAAAATATCGTAAAGTAATACAATCATTAGCTCGTTTGTTAAGTCCTATATTATGATGAAAAGAATATTTTTAGTGGGTTATATGGGTTCTGGGAAAACTACCATTGGTAGAGAACTGTCAAAAAAACTAGGATTTGAGTTTATCGACACCGACATTTACATAGAAAACAGATTTCATAAGACTATTAATGAAATCTTTGCCACTATGGGAGAAGAGAGATTTAGACAGATAGAAACCAACATCCTAAAAGAAGTTTCAGACTTCGAAAATGTAATTATTGCCGCAGGCGGTGGCACTCCATGTTTCAACAACAATATGGAAATAATGAAAGAAAAAGGCATAGTTATTTTTCTTAACCCAGACCTTGATGAACTTACATACAGACTAAATCTTGTAAAAGCTACAAGACCACTAATCAAAGACAAGACAGAAGCAGAAATGCGCGGTTTCATCGAGAAAATGTTGGCCACAAGAATGGCATTTTACAGCCAAGCGCACTTCTCTACAAGTGGAGATTTGGAGACAGGAGCAGAGGATATATTAACTTGTTTAAGATAAATATTTATTCCCTTTCTTTATATTTTACACATTATTTAGTACCTTTACGCAAAATTTCTAGAAACCATGAAAAATATAGCTATTATTGGAGCTGGTAATATGGGTGGAGCCATAGCCAGAGGACTTACACAAAGCAGTTTAGCAGGAAAAATTTCTGTTAGTGACATCAACGAAGACGCACTAAGAAATCTACAAAACTTCAACAACGATATTGAAGTGACTACAGACAATAGTGCCAACGTGCAAGGAGCTGACATTGTGATTATTGCTGTGAAACCATGGCTAGTTTCTCAAATTATTTCTGGCATCAAAGACACTCTTGATTACAAAAACCAAATTGTAATCTCTATTGCTGCGGGTGTTTCTATAGAAGATTTGCTTGGTTTGTTGGATAAAGACGGCGAAAAACCAGTTCTTTTCCGCATCATTCCAAACACTGCTATCGATGTACTTCAAAGTGTAAACACTATTGCATCTTGCGGTGCTTCAAAAGAACAAGAAGCAGAAATCCTAGAAATTTTTAACGACCTTGGCAAATCTTTCCTAGTGCCTGAGAGCCAACTAAACGCTATGATGTCGCTTTCTAGCTGTGGCATTGCATACGCATTTAGATACATTAGAGCTGCTATGGAAGGTGGCGTAGAAATGGGTATTTATCCTAACGTGGCAAAAGAAGTGGTACTTCAAACTCTTCGCGGCGCTATCGATTTGCTAGAAACCAACGATTCTCACCCAGAAGTAGAGATAGACAAGGTAACCACTCCTGGTGGCATCACAATTAAAGGCCTTAACGAGATGGAAGCAAATGGGTTTACAAACTCTGTTATTAAGGGTCTTAAAGCAAGCCTTATAAAAAGTTAGGAGTTAGGAGTTAAAAAGATAGATATTAATTTAAAACTAAAGAATTATGATGAAAGATATTGCTGAACGCCTACGTGGTCTTCGTGATTCTATAGATTTGAGTACTGCTGAAATGGCAGAACAAACTGGTATAAAGACTAGTACATACGAAAGCTACGAAACAGGCAATGTGGATATTCCAATGAACTACATTTGCCAAGTGGCTAAAGTTTTTAATATTGATACTTCTGTGATTCTTTCTGGCAACGAAACTCACGCAGAAAGTTATTTCGTTACTCGCAAAGGCTTGGGTATTTCTGTAGAAAGAAGTAAAGCATACAAATACAGAGACTTAGCTGGTGGTTTTAAAAATGCAAAAGCTACCCCATTCCTTGTAACAGTAGAACCAAACGACAACCCTATCAACCTAAACTCTCACCCAGGACAAGAGTTTAACCTAATGGAAAAAGGCACTCTACTTTTACAAATTGATGGGAAAGATATTATTCTAGAAGAAGGAGACAGCATCTACTTCGATGCTACTAAACCTCACGGAATGAAAGCATTAAACAATGAAAAAGCACGCTTTTTAGCGATAATATTATAATTTTAGGACAATGTTAGAACGTTTTGTAGAAAAGACTTGCTTCACCTCGCAAGAAGATTTTGTAAACAATTTAAAGATAAAAGCACCTGAAAATTTCAACTTCGGCTATGACGTAGTAGATGCATGGGCTAAAGAAGAACCAAACAAACGTGCCATTTGCTGGACAAACGACAAAGGCGAACACATCGACTTTAGCTATGCAGATTTGAAAGAAAAAACTGATAAAACCGCTGCTTATTTCCAATCTCTAGGCATTGGCAAAGGCGATATGGTAATGCTTATCCTAAAACGCCGTTTTGAGTTTTGGTATTCTATCATAGCACTTCACAAACTAGGTGCAGTCGTAATCCCGGCTACTCACCTACTTACAGAAAAAGACATTATCTACCGTTGCGAAGCTGCTGATATTAAGGCAATTGTAGCAGTTGGCGAAACTGTAGTGTTAGACCATATCAAAAATGCTCTTCCAAAATGTCCTTCTGTGAAGAGTGTTATTTCTGTTGGTCCAGAAGTGTATGAAGGTTTTGAAGACTTCACAAAAGGTATTGAAAATGCAGGAGAATTTGTTCGTCCAGAAAATGTAAATACAAACAACGATATTTCTATCATTTACTTTACTTCTGGTACTTCTGGCAACCCAAAAATGGTGGCTCACGACTTCACATATCCACTAGGACATATTGTAACTGGTAGTTACTGGCACAACCTAACAGAAGAAAGCCTTCACTTAACAGTGGCAGATACTGGTTGGGGTAAGGCTGTTTGGGGTAAACTTTATGGTCAAATGATTGCAGGTGCATCAATTTTCGTTTATGACCACGAAAAATTCACTCCTGCCGACATGCTAAAAATGATTCAAGAGTACAAAATAACATCTTTCTGTGCTCCTCCAACCATTTTCCGCTTTATGATTCGTGAAGATTTAACCAAATACGACCTTTCTTCACTTAAATGGGCAACTATTGCTGGTGAGGCACTTAACCCAAGCGTTTATCAAGAGTTCTACGAACTTACTGGTATAAAACTTCGTGAAGGTTTCGGCCAAACAGAAACCACTTGTACCGTGCTTACTACCCCATGGATGGAACCAAAACCAGGTTCTATGGGTAAACCAAACCCTGCTTACAACGTTGATATTGTAATGGGCGACGGACGTAGTGCAGAAGTGGGTGAACAAGGCGAAATTATCATCCGTATCGACGAAAACAACAAACCAAATGGTTTATTCTTAGGATATTACAGAGACGAAGCTCGTACAAAAGAAGCTTACCACGATGGCATTTACCACACTGGTGACGTGGCTTGGAAAGACGAAGACGGATATTTCTGGTTCGTTGGTAGAAACGACGACGTTATCAAATCTTCTGGCTATCGCATCGGACCTTTCGAGGTAGAAAGTGCACTTATGTCGCACGATGCAGTAGTGGAATGTGCTATCACAGCTGTACCAGACCCTATTCGTGGTCAAGTGGTGAAAGCTACAATTGTGCTAGCAGCAGACTATAAAGACAAAGCAGGCGAAGCGCTTATAAAAGAGCTTCAAGACTACGTAAAACGTGTAACTGCTCCTTATAAATACCCACGTATCATAGAGTTTGTAAACGAACTTCCAAAAACTATTAGTGGTAAAATTCGTCGTG
>JAEIGA010006216.1_pt1 | contig 18176 bp, 19 predicted proteins | sample 9270691 | NCBI WGS metagenome assembly JAEIGA01 (sample SAMN17057246, study PRJNA624740) | gut metagenome | biome: biome; isolation source: fecal sample | host: Bos grunniens | place: China: Xizang | collected 2019
AAAATTACGGTCTTACAAGCTGCATCAATACCTTCAACATCCTGTGTCGGATCAGTTTCGGCAATTCCCAATTCTTGAGATTCCTTTAAAATAATTTCATAAGGAGAACCTTCAGAAGTCATCCTTGACAAAATATAATTTGTTGTACCGTTCAAAATACCGATAATTGATTTAATACCGCAGGATGATAATGTATCACGAGCAAAGTTAATGATAGGCATTGATCCGCCAACACTTGCCTCATATTTAAATTCGACACCATTCTTTTCAGCTGCGGAAACAACTTCCTTAAATTTAATAGCTAAATGACCTTTATTGGAAGTTACAACATCTTTTCCTTGGTCAAATGCTTTAAGAGTTAAAGACAATGCAGGTTCTGCAGTCGTGATATTAGTAGGGGTTGCTTCCATTAATAAATCATATTCAACAGCATCCAGCACATCAAGTCCTGAAATATCTGATCCATAATCAGGATAGGAGGACAAATTACCTTCACTGTTTTTGCTGTGAATGAGTAACATTTCTTCTAAACCATCTTGGTTAATAGCGGAAGAGGATGAATCTGCAGCAGCTACAACTTTTAACTCAACACCATATTTATCCTTAATCATAGCTTTTTTTAATGCGATTGCTTGGGCAATACCTTGGCCCACTGATCCAAATCCCATAATAATTATTTTACATTCCTTCATACTATCACTACACTTCATTAATCATAAGTAAATCCTTTTCATCAGCAATTTTTTTAACTTCATCAAATGCAAATTGCTTTTTACCGTAAGCGACTTCCAAATTAAGCAATGCAGTAGATTTATCTTCACCATCTAATCTTATATCAAATCCAACTACATAAATTCCATCCAATGCATTTATTCTGTCTGTAGTGTCTCTTACATCTTTATCAACAATATGACCAATCAATATGGTACTAATATATTCCTTATTAATGACACCATCCTTTTCAATGATGCTAAAACCCAATTCATTAAATCTTTCAATTACTCTATTAAGATTTTCTTGTTCTCCTTCCAAAGTAAGTTGAACAGGTATTTTGCCGTCTTCATTCTTATCTTCTCTTTTATGAATGACAGTTACTAAATTAGCACCAAGTCCACTGATAGGCTCCAAAACAGAAACTAACTGCCCAGGAACATCTAAAAGTTCAAGAACTAAGTTTAATCTCATATAAATCACCTAAATTATACCCAATCTGCCTTTTTAACTTTAAGATTGCCATCTTTATCAATATGAGCATTTCTTAAAATTTTTTCAGGATTTTTTTCATGAGGTACATCTTCACGAGTTAAATTTAAATTATCGGTAATATACCAGGTTTCTTCTGAATCCGGAATATTATCCAAAGTTTTTGAAAATTCATCTATAATTTTCTCAGCATCTTTTTCAATTGACATAAAAAGTAAACTCCTACTAATAAATAATAGATATAATTATGTTTTTCAATACATATAAAAGTTTATAATATGATATGTAAAATACAGTTCATGATGTTTTCAGTTTCTTTTTGTAATCTTAAATGAAAGGGAAACTAATCAATTCTTACCCATTCATTGTTTCCCATATGTTTCCAGTGATGACCGTCAGGAGCTAAGTTAACTTCACCTGTGTAGACTGTCCTTCCTGCCTGGCCGCTGTAGAATGCACCCTCGTCAACATCAGAACTGACCGGGTCATTAGACAATACCTCCACAGAGTCGTTAATTACCCTTAGATTATAAGTAAGATTACATTGATTATACTTATCATTACCATTATAAGTAATATTAACTGTATAATTGCCTGATGAGATATTATTAATCCCTAAAGCCACTTCTCCCTTATCGTTCGTCGTTGCCTGCTTATTGATAACCGTATGTGAACTATTATCACTGACTGTAATGGTAAGATTTTCATTGGCTATTGAAGAATTATTCGAATCGGCCAATTTAACCAAAAAAGTATTTCCTGCATGAATTACATTATCTGTTACAACAACAATATGTGAATCTTCTTTAGAAGGAGAATTCATCAAGAATGCTGCACCTGCAACAATAATCAGCAATATTATAGCTATTAACACTATGATTATTTTGTTATAATCCATATTCAACACCTGTTTAATGGTATTTAATTTGAATTATTAAAGTTTTTTGAAATAGCTAACTGAAAATTTTTAAAAAAAAAGAAATGAAAAGGTAATTAATCGATTCTTACCCATTCATTGTTACCAATATGTTTCCAGTGGTGGCCGTCAGGACCCATATCAATTTCACCAGCATAATATGTTCTTTCAGACTGAGCACTATAAAATGAACCGTCGTTTGAACTTCCTCCATTTCCGCTGCTACTATTGGTAGTATTAGAAGTGCTGTTAGAAGTGCTGTTGTTTATTTCAATAGGCGCCGGGTCACTAGAACCTGCTTCCACTTTTAACGTATGGGTAATTGTGGAATTTTTAAACTTATCATTACCATGGAATGTAATATTAACAGTGTACTGACCTTCTGAAACATTATCAAGCTCTAAAGATGCTACACCCAATTCATTTGTCTTTACGGATTTGTTAACAACAATATTTGAACTACTGTCACGAACTACAAATGAAACATTTTCATTAGCTATGGAACTATTGTCCGGAGCAGCCAACCTGACTTGGAATGTACTGCCTACATGAAGAGGCCCTTTAGTTAAAACATCTATTTTAGACTGATTGTTTGAAGGATTCATTAAAAATGCTGCACCTACAACAAGAATTGCTATAACTGCAACTAATATTAATAATATTTTCTTATCCATATTAACACCACGTTATAAGTATTACATCATAGTATTAATAATTAAGTACAATATTAATAATATTTAAGAATCTTATTGCAATACAAATCCACCGTTAGGTGAAATAACTTGTCCTGTTAAATAGTCAGCACCTAAAATATATTCAAGTGCACCGGCAATTTCTTCTACATCACCAATCTTACCGAGAGGAATTGTAGCTGCAAGAGCATTTAACTCATCCTGATTTACTCCTCTGAGCATGTCAGTCATGATCATACCTGGAGCGATTGCATTAACACGTACTTATCTTGGTGCGAATTCCAAAGCGAGAGCACGGCATAAACCAATTACACCAGTTTTTGCAGCACAGTAATCAGCTTGGTTAATAACACCAGTCAAACCACCAACAGAAGCAGTACATACAATGGAAGTGTCACGGTCAACCATGTACGGCAAGCACAAGTGACACATGTGCATCATACTTACAAGGTTAGTGTTGATAACTCTTTCATAATCTTCAGGCTGCAAGTCAATGAAGTTGCAGTTGTTTGTAATACCTGCATTATTTACCAAAGCATCAATTTCTTCACCAAATGCTTCAATTGTTGCATTGACTAATTTTTCACAGTCTTTAAATATACTTACATCTGCTTGTACTGCAATAGCTTCCACACCATATTCTGATTTGATTTCTTCGATTAAATCTTCAGTCAATTTCTTGGATGAATCGCTTCTGTAGTTAATAGCTACATTGTATCCGAGTTCACCTAATTTTAAAGCCATTGCTTTACCGATTCCTCTGGAACCGCCAGTAATTATTGCATTTTTTGCCATATTTATCACCTTTTTTCTATGATAATATTATATGTTCATATCGAATATAAATATTTTGCATAACCTAAAAAAAATAAGAAATTATTAAAATAAATGCATAATTATCTCTAAAAGAAATCAATATATTTAACATATGCCATAAAAAACTATATGTAATTAAATACAATTTTTGAGAGGTGAAAATATGATAACATGTTCAGTTTGCGGAGGATTGAATGATCCAAACAATGCTGTTTGTGAACACTGCGGATCTGATTTAATCGATGAAAGTGAAGCCGTTAACATATATTACGATGATGATAACAACAATGATTCAATATTCGATGATACATCCGATGACAGTTCTGATGACTACTACATTGATGATGACGACGATTATGATGATTATTAATCATCTTTTTCTTATTATTTTAATGGAAAAAACTAATTTTTGGTAATTGAAACTTTGATTACAAAATATGTTATCAAAGACTGTGAAAATTAAATGATAATCCAATATATTAGTTAAAAAATAGGATTCATTTACATTTTTAATATCATTTTCAAAAATATTTATATACTAAAAAATATATAACAATTGTTATCAGAAATTATGGGAAGATAATATATGTGCGAAATATTTTGTTTTAATTCAAATAATCCAAAACAAGTAAACGAATGCTTGGAATGTTTTTATAGCCATTCAGATGAACACCCACACGGATGGGGTCTAGCAAATATGCTAAAAGAAGAATCAATGATTGATAAAGAACCTATAAAAGCATCATGTAGCCAACATTTAAAAAATATATTATCTAATCCAGTTGTTGGAAAAAATGTATTCGCCCATATAAGATTAGCTACTGTAGGCGAAATCATATCTCCTAATTGCCACCCATTCACCGAAGCGGATGACAACAACAGGTCATGGATGCTAATTCACAATGGAACAATATTTGACTATCCGAAGCTTGATGAATACAAAGAAAAAGAAAATGGAGACACAGATTCTGAAAGAATCCTTCTATACATTATTGATAAAGTCAATGCTTTCGAAGCAAAAAAAAGGTCAGTTTCAACAATTAAAGAGCGCTTTTATCTACTTGAAAACATAATCAGAGACTTATCAAAGAACAATAAGCTTAATCTGATGATTTATGATGGGGATTTAACCTATATACACTCCAACATGAAAGATTCCCTGTTCTATCTCAAAAACGATGAAGGCTTTTTGGTTGCATCCACCCCATTAACCAACGATGAAGGATGGAAACCTGTAGAACTGAACAAGCTATTCGGACTGATTGATGGAAATATCATCTTTGAAAGTGAAGAGCATGAAAACGAATTTTTCCTAACCGAAGAACATGAAAAAGCAATTGAAGACTTTTTAAAAAGCATAACCGGTGAACTTCATGATTAGCGAGAAGGAAATTAAAGACAGATTATATTCGGAATTCATCAGGCCGACCCATAAAGAAAAGAACTATATTGGCGTTGAAATTGAAATTCCAATCATTAATCTTGATAAAAAAGCTGTCGATTTTAATGTAGTTCATGAAGTCACAGGCAAGATTCAAAAGGAATTCAGTGATTTTAAAGAGGACGGAATAGACTATGACGGGAACGCATATTCCCTAAAAAATGATAAAAACGATGACATAATCTGTTATGACTGCTCCTACAATAACATTGAATTTGCAATGGGTCGTGAAAAGGATTTGTTTACAATCAATGACCGTTTTACTGAATACTACAAGTTTACAAAGGAATGCTTTGAGGATTATAACCATACATTAACAGGAATGGGAATTAATCCATACAGAAAATACAACAGGCATATCCCTATCCCTTCAGAGAGATATCTAATGCTTTATCATCATTTACAGTCAACAGAGGAATATGAAAATATTCAGTTCCATGACTATCCAGAATATGGAATGTTTTCATCAGCATCACAGGTTCAGCTGGATGTTTCAAAAGAAAAACTGGTGCAAACAATTAATGTGTTTTCAAAAATCGAACCGGTCAAAGCATTGCTGTTTTCTAATTCCGTTCTGATTGATGACAACAATGAGTTTTTCTGCTTCAGGGATATCTTATGGGAGTATTCGACCCATGGAGTCAATCCGCACAATATCGGAATGTATGATGTAGAGCTAAATGATATAAATGACCTTCAAGCCTACCTCGAATCACTGAATATGTATTGCGTTATGCGCGACGGATCATATATCAATTTCCCGTCAATCAATTTACTTGAATACTTCAGGCAGGAAACAATAGTCGGAGAAAAATACTGCAATGGAAAATATAAAAAAGTCACTATAAAACCTGAAATTGATGATATCAATTATTTAAGACCATTCAAATTTATCAACTTGACATTCAGAGGTACAGTTGAGTTCAGAAGCGTATGCACTCAGCCTATCAGCGAATCAATGTCTGTTGCAGCATTTCATTTAGGCCTTAAAGATAAGCTTGATGAACTTGATGAAATAATCTCAGAAGATGATTCACTTTATCATAAGGGATATACTGCCAGAGAGTTGAGAAATCTGTTAATCCAGTCCAAAATTCCCCTATTCATTGACAAAAATGAAGTGTGCAAATTATCAAAGAGCATTGTTGATTTAGCCTCAGAAGGACTTAAGGAAAGAGGATTGGGAGAAGAAGTATTTTTAAATCCATTGTATGGACGCATTAAAAGGCAGACAAATCCTGCAAGAGAAATGATTAACTTATTTAATAATGAAAATGATATAGAAAAAATAATCAGAAGTTACGGCGATATTTAAAGGGAGAAAATATGAAACTGTCAAACATATCCAAATTATCCTCCAGGGAAATACTTGAAGGGTCATTTGGAATCGAATGGGAAAGTCTTAGAGCTAAAGGGGATGGTGAACTATCACTGACACCACATCCAGAAGTTTTTGGAGATAAATTTACAAACCCCTTAATCACAACCGATTTTTCAGAAAGCCAGATTGAAATAATAACTCCAACATTCAACACCATTGATGAAGCATTTGATACATTTTCCATACTGGCCGATTTAGTCAACTCCTCACTTCCGGATGATGAATATCTATGGTTTCAGTCAATCCCATGTATTCTGCCATATTGGGATCAAATTCCAATAGCCAAATACCCCGAGGAAGGAAAATCCTCTCAGAAGTACCGTGAAGATTTGGCCAAAAGGTACGGTGTCAAAAAGCAGATGATTTCAGGAGTCCACTTTAACTTTTCATTTTCAGATAATTTCCTGAAAAAGTTATACGAAATCGAAGATTACGGTTTGAGCTTTAAAGAATTCAAAAATCAGGTTTATTTAAGAATAGCTAGAAATTATATGAGGCACTGCTGGCTAATAATCTATTTAACAGGATGTTCAATAGGTTCCCACAAAACATTCTCCAATGACTGCATTCACCTGATGGATGCAATGGATGATTACGGCAGCTATTATTCAACAAAAGGACCCTCCTTTAGAAATGCTTCATGTGGATATAAAAATTTAAAAGAGCTATACCCTTCATATAACACTGTTGAAGAGTTTACAAGAGATGTCCGTGCTTTTATAGATAATGGGGACTTATCCGAAGCAAAAGAGCTATACACCCAAATCAGACTGAAACCAAAAGACCCTCAGGACATGCTGAATTCACTTGAAAAAGATGGAATCGAATATATTGAAATCAGAACACTTGACATTAATCCATTTTATCAGTGCGGTCTTGTACGACATGACATGAAATTCCTGCATTTGTTTTTAATATATTCATTGATTAAGGATGAAACCGATTATGCGGATTGGCAAAAGGAAGCGAAAATCAATGAGGAAAACACTGCAGAATCAGCATATGTAGAGTCAATGAGACTGATTAAGGACGGTGAAGAAGTTACCCTTAAGGAATGGGCATCAGAAATAATCAATGAAATGTATGGAATGTGTGAAGTACTGGGATTTGATGAATTCAACACCTTGAAATTGATGCATGACAGAGTATCCAATCCAGATTTGACATACGGCAAAAGATTATTGAAGCTGATAGAAGAAAACGGATATATCAACACACATATAATCCTATCCAAAAACAACAAGCAAACCAGCATCAACAGCATGGAAAACATTGATATGAAAAAATGTGAAAAGTATAAGAAATACTTCAATATTGCATTATCTGGAAAATAAGTGATAATATGAAACTTTTAAATGAAATGAATGTAATACAATGGAAAAATGGTGAATCCAAAACCATTAAAGAACATACCGTAAACGACGAATACACTTATCTGTTTATCGATTATCTTCCTCCACGTAAATTCACAACATATCCAACAGATTTAGAAGATTTTGCAATCGGATACTGTCTTGGAGAAGGACTGATTAAAGATTATTCAGACATCAGTTCAATTGAACTAGATGGAACCAATATTTTAATTACAACCAAGTTAAATCATGACCCTGAAGAGGATTTGGAACAGGAAGGCATTGTTCAGGAAAGAAAAGGCAACTGTGAACATGCATGTGTCTGCAGACTGCTTGAATATCAGGGAGTCAATTCAGACAATGCCGGCGGAATAAGATCAGAGCTGAAAACAATTGAGCCCAATACATCCGATTTAAAAATCAATGCTACCCAAATAATTAAGGACATTGAACATTTGACAGATGAGGCAAAAATATGGCAGGAAACCGCAGGGGTTCATGTGGCCCAACTCAAATACAAGGATAAAATCATCATAAGGGAAGATGTAAGCAGACATGTTGCAGTTGACAAGGTAATAGGAGCAGCTGCAAAAGAGGGCTACGATTTCAGCCAATGCTACATCTCATACAGTGGAAGAATGCCTGCAGACATGCTCATTAAGGTAATCCGTGTCGGAATACCAATAATCATTTCAAATGCAGCTCCGGCCACTTCAGGAATAGACGTTGCACAGGCAGGAAACATTACAGTAATCGGTTTTGTAAGGGACAACAGATTTACTGTATATACCTCTCCAGAACGAGTAGATTTAGAAAATTGATATTATTTTAAAAAAAAAATTAATGAAAAAAAGAGAATTAAAGTTCATCCAGTGAAAATGAACTTAAATCTAACAAATTGAATGTTAAAATTTCAGGGGCAACTGTAACCTTTCCGATTCCAGTAATTATTTTGTATGCTTCAAAAGCTTCAAGACAACCGATTAAATTCGGAGTAGGTCCGATAACCGGAGGAACCCCAGAAGTTACATTTTTTAAAGCTTCAATAGTTTCATCATCTAATTCTTTACCTATTGAAGGCAAATTAAACATTTCTTCATATGTTTTATCACTGTTTGGCAAAAATACGGAAATCTGACCCATCGTGCCATGAATTGCTCCATGAATATATGGAATTCCTATTTCCTTTGCTTTTCTAGATACAATTACTCTCGTTAAAACATTATCCAGTGCATCAATTACAATATCTGAATCCTTTATGACTTTTTCAATATTTATTTGGTCTATATGTTCGTTGAATGTTGTGACCTTAACATAAGGATTAATTAATCTAACCTTTTCGGCTGCAACATCACTTTTGACAAGTCCCAAATCCGCGATTGTCGCCAGGGTCTGTCTGTTGAGATTAGATAAATCATAAGCATCTTTATCCACCAGGACAAGTTCGCCAACACCCATCCGGGCAAGCATTTCAATAGTCTCTCCACCTATACCGCCACAGCCAATGACTGTGATTTTTGCATCCTTGAATCTTTCTTGTTCACTTCTTGTAACTATACTCATTTGGCGGGAAGCTATTTCCCAGTATCCATCACCTATATATCTTGTCGGCATCTTTTCACCTAATATAACAATAGTTATTTTTTGTACAAATTACTATTAGTATCCTAAAATATTTAAATTTTTTTATATATTACGATGAATTTTTTTTACATTAGAAACCAATGACTAAAATTCAAAAAATTAATTCGAGTATTACTAACTTAAATAAGGAGTAACACAATATATAAAAGGAAAAATAGAAAAATAGATTATATTTCTTAAAACAGCCAAATAATAATATATAGCAACTTATTCGAATATTTAAACAAATTTAAGTATTATTTCAAGTGTAAATATTGGGACAAATCAATCTCTGTTATAATCTTTTTTCTTAAGATTTTATCAATTCCTGTTCCGTATTGAGCAGCTTTCTTAGGCCTATATGCAATTTCAGTATCAAGACCTTCATTAAATGCAAGCTTTCTCAAAATGTTTTTTCTCAAAACATCACCGGTTCCGGAAATCTTATTTTTGTCTGGCAAGTTAATTGCATACTCCACTAGGCTTTCGTCTAAAAACGGCAGCCTCAATTCCACTGAATTAATCATTGCGCAGGCATCATCACGCTCCAGATTAACGTGATACATATTTGAAATATCTTCACGGATTTCCAGTGCCAGATTACCTTCCTCAAAGCTTTTAAGGTACCTGTTATAACCTCCAAAGAGTTCATCAGCACCCTGGCCTGAAATAGCTATTTTCTGACCGTCACAGGCAGCCATTTTTGTTGCGAAATATGTTGTAAGGCCAACTCCAACTTTCATCAGGTTATCATCACCTATTGCACTGACAACTTCACCCACATGTTCTCTAATCAGGCCTTCATCAATGATTTGGGTTTTTAAAGGCAGTCCAAGGTATTCTGCAGCATACTTTGCGGCGTCCAAATCCTTTGAGCCTTCACGTCCGACAGCATACAATGTAATATCCAGCTTTTTATTGCATGATATTTCCTGCAAAAACATTGCCAAAATTGAACTGTCAACACCCCCCGAAAATATTACACCGAGCCTATCTAATCCTTCCACTCTTTTAGAAATACTTAACTTTAATAGCTTGGATAACTTAGATGCATCAACTTCCATGAATTTTTCATGAATTGCCTGTGCCGGAGCTACATCATCCCAATTAAAAAGTATGTGTTCGGGCAACAATGTGGAAATTTCATCAAATCCAAGTTCATACAAACTATTGCGGGAGGAGGCAAAAGCACACAATTCATCACCTGCAGCATAGAATAAAGGTTTTACACCTAACGGATCACGACAGATTCCCAGATTCTCACCATCCCAAACTGCAAAGGCATAATCTCCATCTATCATTTTTTGAGCAGACCTGATGGCCTTAATCAAATCACCACCATTATAAAAATCGATCAGATTTATCAGCGCATCGGCATCTGTCCGGATTTCATCCTCAACCCCCAATTTGGAGAGCAGGTTTCTGATAGTATTGAAGTTATAGAGAGCACCATCAAATACCAAAACAAGACCATCTTTAGACACCGGCTGTGGAAGAGATATCCTGTCAGGCCCATCATAAACTGAAAGCAAATTATGGCCTAAAGCAATATCATAATTATTATCATCATTAAATTTTTCCAAATCAATATCTAAGTGAATTTCATCTAAAAAAACACCTGATGAATCAGGTCCACGATTTTTAGATGCATTTAACATTTTAATTAAATCATTACCTTTAAAATTTCCTTGAAGACCAACAATTGAACTCATAGTAATAAGTATAAAAACTATGACTTAAAAAAATTATTATTATAATATATAAAAGTGAGGTAAAATATGACAAAATATCACGAAAGAACACTAGAAGTTCATGCGGGAGAAATGCCCGATCCAGTAACTGGCGCAAGAGCAACTCCAATATATCATACAAGTTCATATGCATTTGAAAGTGCGGATAAAGCCAAAAAATTATATGCATTAGAAGAAGAAGGACACATTTACACAAGAATATCAAATCCAACCTCAGAAGTTTTAGAAAAACGTGTAGCAGCAATAGAAAACGGTGTTGCGGCACTGGCACAATCCACAGGAATGAGTGCCATTTTACTTTCTATTTTAAATATTGCAGGCAATGGTGATGAAATAGTATCCTCCAACAATTTATACGGCGGAACTTATACATTATTTAAAAATACCATGCCAAACTGGGGTATAAAGGTTAATTTTGTAGATACACATGACCTGGATGCCTACAGGGCAGCAATTAATGAAAATACAAAAGCAATATACTGCGAGTCAATCGGAAATCCTCAGCTGGACATTCCTGACTTTGAAGCACTGGCGGAGATTGCACATGAAAATGACATTCCACTGATAGTGGACAACACATCAGCCATTACAATGGTAAAACCACTGGATCATGGTGCAGACATCGTTGTTCACTCAGCAACCAAATTCCTATCAGGAAGCGGGACAAGCATGGGCGGCATGATTGTTGACGGCGGAAAATTCGACTGGACAAACGGCAAATTCCCAATGTTTACTGAACCTGACGAATCCTATCACGGCCTAATCTATTCAGAAGCATTTGGTGAAAAAGCATACATAATGAAAGCAAGAGCCCATCTAATGAAAGATCTTGGAACTGTAATGAGTCCTCTGAATGCATTTTTAATCATACAAAGCTGTATGACACTATCCCTTAGAGTCAAGCAGCATTGTGAAAACGCTTTGGAAATAGCCAAATTCTTAAAAAATCACGAAGCAGTATCTTGGGTCAACTACCCAGGTTTGGAAGACAATGAAAATCACGAAATGGCTGAAAAATACCTGAACGGCAATTATGGATGTATTGTAAGCTTCGGTATTAAAGGCGGAATTGAAGAAGGCAAAAAATTCATCGAAAGCGTTGAGCTTTTAAGCCATGTTGCAAATATTGCAGATTCAAAAACCCTCGTTATTCACCCTGCAAGTACAACACACTCCAACATGACCAAAGAAGAACAATTAGACAGTGGAATCACACCGGATTTCATCAGAATGTCTGTCGGTATCGAAGATGTTCGTGACTTAATCAAAGACATTGACCAGGCACTAAAAAAAGCAATTAATTAGGGTTTTAAACCCTCTATTTTTATTTTTAATTAGAATTTATTTAAAAAAAAGCAAATAAAAAAAGTTAAGTACTGAAAAGTACTTTTAAACTAATAATAATTAGGAGCATCATCTAACTGAGGAAAATTGTGATGCCAACCTAAAAAAAAGAATCATCCTCTCGGATTACGATCATGACCCCAACCTAAAACATCAGAATCATCACCAATATGAAGAATAGGGCTCACATAAGAATCATCTAAACCAACATAAGAATTATCAACACGAACACTGTCAGAATCAGCTGCTGAAACAGAACATATACCGATTAAGGCAATTGTAACTAATAATAAACCCAATAAAACTCTTTTCATAATATCACAAAATTATTTTATATTCTGTTATTTAGGAAATATAAACTATATTAAATTAATATATTAAAAAGGACACATATAAAGGTTTTTGAATGTAAGTACTCACTTGCATCGTTAAAATAAGAAAAATAAAAATTTTAAAAAGATAAAATAAAAAATAGAAATTTTTAATCAAATGCCAAAATAGAATGAATTACACAAAGATTTATATAAACTAAAAAAAAATAAAATATTGACTTCAATCTAAAAAATGTCTAAAATTTAAAAAAAAAGAGAAATAAATAAAGTTAGTAACTAAATTCTTAATTTAAATCACTTTTCTTAACAGTACGCTAGTGTTATTCGTATTTCCTATTGGAAGCAACATTACCTCCTTATGGAAACCTCTAAGAATCGTGTCAGTTAACGGAGCATAAAGAATAGCTCTCATACCGCTGTAAGTTCTGACAAGAACAGGTGTTTTTTCATCAACAATTTCCCAAACATTGGAAAATAATCTATCTTTCGGCTCAGCAAATGCCGCTACCATCAATATATCAAAATCGATGTCTTTGAGTGTTGTTTCATCCCCAACCAATATTTCTATGCCATCATCAAGACCCAATTTTTCAATAACCTCTCTGGATAATTCTGCAACATCCTCTTGAATTTCAATTCCTATACATTTACAGCCGAATTTTTGCCTGAATAATATTAATGTCAATGGTAAAGGACCACTGCCTACGAAAACAAAGGTTTTATCTTCATGCCAATGAGCTAATTTGGATTCATTGGTAAGTAATCCTTCATATCTTTCATAGAAATGAAATGTATCTAGAGTTGCCTGAGGGTCATCTGATTTTATAATTTCCAGTGCATTGCTGGTTTCCAGTCTGGCACCAATATACAAATAGAATTTTCTAATCAACTTTAGAGCCTTATTCATCTTTTCATCATCCAGAATATGTTTTGCTGAATCAAAATCTATTGTTTCATCATGTGCTATGACTTCGATTTCATCTAATAATTTAGTTATTTCATCCAAATCCACATCATTTAATGATGAAATGTCATTAAGGGAGTCAACACCATAATTTTCCAATTCTTCAGCAATTTCTTCTATTTTTGGCCAATATTTCCAACAGCTCATTTTATCACTATTCAATTATATTGCTATAAGATGTAAATATACTTTTAATATTTTAAAACAAAATAATTAATAATGATTCTAAAAACTACCAACCTCATATTAAGACCCTGGAGAGAAGATGATGCGGAATGCTTATATCATTTTGCAAAAAATCCGAATGTTGGTCCAATTGCAGGTTGGCCACCACATGAAAGTATAGAAGATAGTTTAAACATCATCAAAACAGTTTTTTCTAAAAGGGAAACTTATGCGATAGTCAAAAATGATATTCCAATAGGATGTGTTGGCCTGCTTTTCCATCCGGACACCAATCACTGGTGGGGTGAAGGGGCTTCAGAACTTGGCTACTGGATTGCCGAGGAATACTGGGGCAACGAATATGCCGTGGAGGCATCAGAAAGATTAATTGAACATGCATTTGATGATTTGGACATTGAAGTAATTTATGCAACATATAGGATTGAAAACAACCAATCTAAAAGAGTTTTAGAAAAATTAGGATTTGAATATTACAATGAAATGCAGAATGAAAACTATCTGCATGAAATCTTTAAAGAAGTCGCCATGAAACTTGAAAAATAAGTTCTGTTTAGTTTTCTATAGAAAAAACATTTTAAAAAATAAAAAATAGTTAGGAAATAGATATTTTCCTAATTAAACTTTCTATATGCTACAACAATGCAAATGATTGCAATTAACAATAATCCAATAATTCCATAATTAATACCAGAAGAACTATTATCTGCTGTTTTAACTACCTTATTATTCATCACATTATTGTCTGCATTATTAATATCATTAGCACTAGTGTCTTGATTTTCACTTTGAACTTCAGAATTGAAGACAATTGATGAAACAGCGTTGCTTGAAACAGACTGTACAACAGTATTAATCACATTATCCACCATATTATTTGCTGAATCATATGAAACTACATTATTAATTGATTTAAATCCATTTATTAATCCTTCATCAGATACAGATGAAAGATCTTTAGGAATATTCTCTGTTAATTCTTCAACAGATTCTAAATCAATATTTTTCGCAACATCATTAGGCAAAATAATTTCAGAGTGATGGGATGATTTACCGGCAATTGCATAGCCATATTCCATTTGTGGCTGTACAGATTGATAAGCATCATTTCCAATATAACGTGAAGGTACTAGAATACCATATGAAGGATATTTTTCTAAATCGGAAATATAATCAAAACCATCAAAATCATCAAAATCATCAAAATCATCAAACTCATCATCAAACTCATCAAACTCATCAGAATCATCTACATCAGCCATAGATATATCAAAACAGAAGCCAACATTATCATAATCTTCAAGTTCAAAATCTGATAAATCACCAGTACATTCATTGTTTGAATTTAAAAAATGACACATGAGATATGCCTCTTCAGGATATAAACTCATAGTCTGCACATATATTTCTGCAGTTTCTCCAGGATTAAAAGATCCAATTGCCAAATATTCTGGAACAGGGAAATAATAACCTGAATCTCCCAATATTCCTTTAGTAAAGTTTAAATAAGTTATATCACAAACTTCAGGTTCTTCCGGATCAATAATATATAATGCTAAATTTAAATTTTCAAAGGTTGAATTGGCATTGTTTTTAATAGTTACATCCCATACAAAATTATCCTCAGCATTGAAATCCTCATTATATGGAGTTACTTCTATTTGAAGATAATCCCAAATAGAATATTCATATTCATCATTTATATCCTCGATTTCATCATAGATATAGTCGTCTGAATCATCATCAATAACGATATTTGTATCATTAGATGCAAAAGCAACATTAGTGGTTGCTATAAGAAGTGAAAAAAGAATAACACATATCAATATTCTTTTATAATCCATTAATTTCACCCATAATATAATATATTTCATAAGTTACATTATATGCATAATATACCTCATAAATACACATTAATTCTTTATATGATTAAATATTTAAATATTTAGTTTTTCAAAAAAACTAACTGATTTTGAGATGTTTTTGTAAAAAATTTTAAAAAAAAAAGAATTATGAAAACATGTCGTTGATCTGGTCGATTGTTATCATTCCTTCAACAACAAAATCTTCATCAACAACAGGCAAACAGGAAATGTCAAACCGACTCATCATACGGGAGATGTCGGCAATAGAATCTGAGGAATGACAGAATTTAACTGTTTTTGTCATTATATCCTTTAAAATATTACTGTTAGTTGCAATTGACTTTGACAAGTCCCAGCTAGTAACAATACCTATAAGCTTATTGTCATCAGTAACAACAGGTATGTGAGTAATATTCTGTTCAAGCATGATTTTAGCAGCTTTTGTAACAGAATCTTCTTCTTTAATTGTTATTATATCAGTGAACATCAAGTCTCCAACATTATTGTCAGATAAGAATTTAGACAGGAAGTAGCCCAGCTGACCTTTTTCAAGCAAAAATGCATCGTGACCATAATTTGACTTGATTTCTGAAAATGAAACTTCAACGTCATTTGCATTGAGTGCGGCTACAATCTCTGTACTCTGCTCAGTAGGATATAGCCAATCGGAATCAACAGATATTACTTCCAGTTTACATTTAACATCCTTGAAACCTTCAATTATGGAGTTATTTACTGCTACATCAAACAGATCAACTGCTTTAGTAATGTAGAGATAACTGTTAGCATCAAAACGCTTTACAAATGATTCACCTTGATGATGAAGGTAACTTTCAACCTGGAAATCCATCGTGAAATCATAACTGATTTCATCTTTATCCTGCAAATCACGTCCAAATTTAAGATACATTGATTCATCACTCAGATATGTAATGTGAGCAATCATACGAGCCAGGGATAATCCATTTCTTGGAGTCCTGCCCGTGTCATAATAATTGCCTTCCTTCCAGTCAGGGTCAGAGAATATGGCTTGTCGCCCGACTTCATTGAATGCGATTTGCTGAGGGGAAGACTGTGCAGTCGTAGCTATTGGAATTGCTTTTTTCATCATTTCAGGATAGCTTATAATCCATTGCAGAACTTGCATTCCTCCCATTGAACCTCCGATAATGGCATACAACTGATCAATACCGAATGAATCAATCAATGCTTTTTGAACATCAACCATATCTTTAATCGTAATTACAGGAAAATCAAGAGCATACTCTTTTCCTGTTTTAGGATTAATTGAACTAGGACCTGTTGTTCCTTTACAACCTCCCAATACATTAGAACAGATTATAAAGTATTTTTCACTATCCAAAACTTTACCTGGACCAATAACTATTTCCCACCATCCGGGTTTATCAGCTCCTTTATGCCATCCGGCAGCATGGGCATCACCCGTCAATGCATGACAGACCAAAATAGCATTAGTCTTATCACTATTAAGCTCCCCATAGGTTTCATAAGCAACAGTAATATCATCTAAAGTCCTGCCACTTTCCAAGACAAAAGAATCATTAATATTAAAGTATTGGGTTTCTACAAAACCGACGGAATCCTTATCCATGAAAATCACCATATTAATCCTAAATTTTGCATTGCTTTTTTTGCAGCTGCTTGTTCAGCCTCTTTTTTATTTCTTCCTTTTCCGATACCCATTTCTTCCTCATCCAAATGGATAGACATTATAAATGTTTTATCATGAGGAACCCCCTGTTCTTCAAGGAGTTCATATCTTATTTTAATTTCTCTTGCATCACAGTATTCTTTTATTTTTGATTTGTAATCATGGAAGTAAATCTTTTCCTCGTCAATATGTCTGAATATTATTTTTGCAATGAATCTTTTTGTAAATGCAAATCCTTGATCCAGGAACAGTGCCCCCAGGAAAGATTCAAAAATATCTGAAGTGATTGACAATACTTCATTATCCGTTAACTTCATTTCATCTATAGAAATCTTTAAATAATCTTTCAGACCCAATTCATGAGAATATTCAATTAAAGCTGCCTGACATACATAGTTCGCTCTAAGTTTAGTCAGCTTACCCTCACCATACTTAGGATATTTTTTATAAAGATACTCGGAAACCAGCATATTTAATATTGAGTCTCCAAGAAACTCCAAACGCTCATAATCATAGTTAATTCCATGCACTGTTGCATATGAACCATGCATAAATGCTATTTTATAATAATCCTCATTATTTGGTTCAATAGAAAATTTCTCAAATAAATCCATGATAACTCCCATAATTAAAACAATTGT
>JAEIGA010006217.1_pt1 | contig 18174 bp, 13 predicted proteins | sample 9270691 | NCBI WGS metagenome assembly JAEIGA01 (sample SAMN17057246, study PRJNA624740) | gut metagenome | biome: biome; isolation source: fecal sample | host: Bos grunniens | place: China: Xizang | collected 2019
CGGTCAGCTCATAGGCGCCTGCTTCCGTCTTGTTCTTGGCTTCACGCTGGGCATATTCGGTCAGTTCCTGTTTGGGCGACAGGTTGCTTTCGAGAAGGTAAAAAGTGAATGAGTTTCCGTTGTCAAACTGTACCGACGGGTTTATGTTGAAAGTCTGCAACCCCTGTTCGTTGGTCAGTCCTTGTCCCAGACCGGTGCCTTTGAACAGATGTGCATTCATTGGTACATTGAAGACTTGCCAGCTGTGCAGGTCGAACTCCACGCCGGATACTTCGGGGTCTACATCCACATTGAAAATGACTTTTGCATCCATTCTCTCAAAAAAGAGGCTGCCTTCCAGTATCTGCGGCTGATTGTTGCCTCCGATGGTCACTTTCTTCGGTTCGACCGATGTTTCGCTGTCTTTCAGGCATCCCAGCATCAACAATCTCTGACCACGGGAGATGGCCTGGTTGTTCAAACGGATGGTCAACGCCTGAAATTGATCGAGGGTGGTAACCTCGTCAAGCTCTTCTTTCGAAAGTGAGTAGATACCGCTGTGTTCGGCCGTATTTACATTGGCAACCGCATAGACAATGGTATTGGCACCGGTTTTTGCGTTGAACTGGATGTAGCCTTTGCTGTAGTTGCTCGCTTCGGACTGGTCTACCCATGTTTTGGTTGTTCCCAGGCCGGTGTCCGTTCTATAGAACAATGCATCCTCATCGCTGTTGGTTCTGTTTCCGTTCTGGTTGAATGTCATTACATATATGGAATAGATGGCAGACTCCTGCTCGTCTGTCAAGCCGGCTCTAGTGGCCAATACATCGTCGACATTTGAACCGTAATTGATACGAACGACAGCATCCTTGCCTTCTTCGGGTACATGGACCAGTATGGGGTCGGTGGTACATGCTGCGAGACCAAGCGCGGCCAACCACAAAATGAGAGTGTTCTTTATATTCATATCAGCAGGTTTTATTCAAATGTATAATCATTGGTTATGTCGTCCCAATCCACTACCTCGTAGTTTACTCTAATGTTCTGCGTATCGAGAATCATGACATTGAAATGGTATTTCTTTCCGGCTTCCAGTCTTTCTACAGGGAAGTCCAGCGTTTTACTGTATGTTGTATATCCTTTTGTGTAGGTGATGCTTAATTTGCAAGCTTTCAGTTCGTTTGCTTCCTGTGGCCACATCAGTTTATAGTCGTTTGCGGAAGACGAATTTGATGACGCATTGAAAGCATCGGGCAGTTTGGTCAATGCAGGTACCGTGAAATTGCTTCTGCTTCGGAAAACAGCAGGCTGGCTGGAAGTGCCGGTGGTATAGGTGATGGTCGTTCCGGCATTGGCGAACGAGATGGATGCAGATTTCTGGGTATAAAGAGTGGCCTTGTATTCGTTTACCACCACTTGCGACTTTCCGTCGTTTATGATTCCGAAGCTCACAGCGGTAAACAAGTGGTTGAGTTGCATGGCTACTGAACCTGAGATGGGTTCGGTAATGTGTATGTTGGAGTACATGAAGTCGAACTGGTCTGTCTGGGCGGTCATCTGTTTGTTGGGGACAGTCAGTGTCATCTGGGTTTCATTGAAAGTAAAGTTCGTGCCGAAAAATGCTTGCGGGGTCATTCCGCCATTGAAGGATGCATCCTTGGCCAGCCATCCGAAGAATTTGTGGCTTCCGGGAATCCACTGATAGGAGTCGGCTGTTGTGCCATCCATTTCATCCGTAAAAGGCCATGTCTTCCCTGCAAGGTGCATGGCCGAACTGCTTGTTACATCCGGACCGGCATACGAATCGATATGCTTGGTTGTAGTAGTGCCCGAGGTTACAAAGTCGTACACCTTGATTCTGTTTCCATTCTGGCCGAGGGCATCCTGGTCCAGCATTGCTCGGGTTTGCGGTAAACCGACATTCAGGAATATCGCCTGTTCTTCCATAGGCTCGATTTCCATGTTTTCCGTACATCCCACTATGATGGCCGACAGCGCCAGTGCGATTCCTAAATATCTGTTGTACATGTTCATATTTGTTGTTTAGAAGATAAAGGTGTGTCGAAATGCAATTGATTATGACACACCCTTATCTTTCATTGGTGTTATAGTATAATTGTTAGATGGTGTTTAAATCTCTAATGTTGATTGAGTATCTATCCATGTTTCTACAGACGGATTGATCAAGATTTCGCTTGTACCGATGGTGATGGCATAAGTGTAGTGCTTGCCTGCTTCCCACTGGTCGGCTTCAGTATCTTCCTGCAAATCGGCGAGAGCAATGGTCTTTGTTTCGGTAAACTTAGATTCGTCAGAAGAAGCGATGGTATAGGTCACAACCAGATTGCCTGCCATTGCTTGCGGAATGATAACCGGTTCCTTGGCAAGAGTCGCGGTAGTTGTGGTGAGTGTAACTTCATTATCGCCTACAATGCTGATGGTAGCTTTGGCATCGGCTGGTGCCCATGTAATCTTTTCAATGCCGTTTACTGTACCAGTACCGGTTGTCTTTACATCTGTAAACTGAATGGATGATACGGTGATGGTTGCATCATCAGGGGTATCAGCAGACTTGGCTACAGTAACGGTAAGCCACGAGAGTGCATGTCTGAAAGTAACGTCCACATTGTTGCCATTCGCAGAGCTGGAGGTCATGTTGAAGTACATGAGGTCTTCTTCATGGTTGGCTCCTTCTGCTTTGTTCACAAAACCTGTGGCTGCATAAGCATCAGATGTCGGTGAATAATCTTCAATGGTCATCTGGTTAGTATTGGCATCAAATGCATAGGATACTTTATCGGCAACAGCTGCAGGATAATAACCGGCAAAGAGCAATGAACCTAATTTGGGCCAGAAGAATGAAGTTACACCCTGCCACAAATTTTCTCCATTGGGCTGGAATTCCTTATTGTCAATATAAAGTTGCTGATTTTCTGTTGCTGCCTGCCAAGCACTGATGGTTGTACCTGCTGCAATCTGTTTATACCAGGCCCATACCATAAACTTTTCTGATGGAAATGTGTTATCTTTCACCATGGTACGGGTACGGTTCTGTACTACGGCATTGAGGCCGATTTCATTGGGTTGTTCGAATGTTACTTCTGCTTCTGAACATGCGCTCAAAGCAGCTACTGTGCAAAAATAGATAAAAAACTTTTTCATAATATAAAAATTTGAATTATTCAACAGTGATGTCTTTGTCGTTTTGGTCTGCCCAATCTACAGCAGAAGGAGCTATCAGGATTTCATTGGCCTTGATGGTGATGGTATAAATGTAGTGCTTACCCGGTTCCCACTGGCTGTTGGCTTCATCCAGTTTAAGCGCGATATTTTCCTTTGTTTCGGTAATGGTCTGACCTGCAGGAGAGGTATATGAATAAGTTAAGGTAAGCTTACCCGGTGTTTGAGGGATAAGGACAAGGTTGTTTCTTTCTTCTACATTGGTGGCTGTTGTAGTCAGGTTGCCCAATGAGGTGCTCAATGTAACTGGGTGTGCTTCAGTTTGGGTAGTATTTTCGCTCCAAGTAATGCTTGGCACACCGTTGTTCAAAGCGCCACAGGTAACATTTGCGGTTTGGTCGATGCCTGTAATCTGCAAGTCTGTTACTTGATAGGTAGAGCCATTGGCACCTGTAACTGCATCTCCTTTTACCTTGAAAGTAATCCAGGAGCAAGTGTGATACATATTGACTGGAACGGATGTTGTTTCCTTGTCATAACCGGCAGGCTTAGTGGCTTTGGTGCTTGGGAAGTACATCAAGTCGTTGGCACCTGCGTCTGTACTTGTTCCCGGTTCGTAACCAGTAATAGACAACACGTCGGTTGTGCAATTGTATGCAACGGTTGCAGAACTTACATTGCCCGATGCTGAATAGCCGGCAAAGTGAAGTGTCTTGACATTCGGCCAATAGTATGGAGTTTCGCCACCCCAAACATTACCTTCCTTGTATTTAAACTTGCCGTTGATGATATAGTTGGCATCTGTTGCTGCATTGTCTGTGGTCCAGGCATAGACATACATGCCCAAACTGGTGGGATAATCGGTTCCATCCACAACAGTTCTGGTAATGTTATTGGCTACGGTGGTAAAACCAATTTCTTTCGGATTTTCATACTCGACTTCCGAAGTTGAGCAGCTCACCATTGCTGCGGCTGCTAGCATCATCGTAAAAAACTTTTTCATAATTATAAATAGTGTTAGATTATTATATCAGTGTTAATATCGTCCCAATCATCCACGGATGGCACAAAGCCACCATCATCGGAGGTAATGGGTAAAGGAATATCTATTTCTGTGTTAATTCGGATAATCTGTTCCTTATTGTTTACAAATTGATTAGATACATCTATATTGAAGATGTATCCTTTGCCGCCTGTATCGGTAAATACCAGTGATACTATCTGTTTGGTTCCGCTATTGGGATTCCATCCGAAAGTATTGAATCGGGCTGTCAGTACCCCATTTCCGTCGATAACCTGATTGTCGAAATAAACCGACACATGATCGGCAGAACGCTCGTTGGCCGTTATCTTATTACTTTCGGACAAGCCTGTAATTACCCCTGCCATACTGCCGATGTATTCTACACCAGTGATTGTCTTTACTTCCAGAATCCATGATTCGACTACGGTTTCGCAATCGATTTCCAAGACTATAGGCTCAGCTTTGACACTTCTTGCAGGGATGAACACATCGTTCAGGCGGCCCACAAAAAGGTGGTCGGGTTCATAAACGATTTTCTCGCCATCGGACGATGCACCACGCTTACGGAGCTTTGTTCTGAACGCATCGGGGATGACGGAAGTAGAGGCATAGATTTCGTGAATGTCGTTTTCCTTCTCAATCCAAGTCGATTCGGTATCGAAATTATAGACCAGAATATCATATTCCTTTGCCGGAGGAACGCTTAACCGACCGCCTTCGGCAGGAAGGAAAGCCTGGGTTACGAAACTGCCGGTGTGACTGTCGAAGAATACACAGCGCATGAGCGACGGGTCGTGTGGCATTTCATAGTTGACAATGTCCCTCTCGATGTTAAGATGAACAGTCACCATGTTGTCTGCAGTAGTAAGCGGCCGTCGTTCACAAGAAATGTGGAGGCATGCAAATGCCGCCATTAGCAAGATATATCTAAAAATGCGTTTCATTGTGTCTTCTTTCCGTTATTTGTTTTTTTCGAATTTCTGCCAAATCTTCATACTGGAAGGAGTTGCCTTCTTCTTGATGGTGATAGGAAGCTCTATCGAAATGGCTGCTCTTGTAGGGCCAAAAAAGTTCTTCGTAAGATGCTTGATACCCGGATCCTTGATGAGGTCTTTGTAATCAGACGAAGGGTGGTATGGCCGGTAAACTGTTCTGATGTATCCCAATCCCAAATTGAAGACTATGCGGAGCTTGTCGTTGCAGATCGGTTTCGCAAAAGTATAATCGAACCCTACATCGAGATACTCACCCTGTCTTCCTTTTGACTTGTTCTGAAAGTCGTAATATCCGATACCGGCATAAGCTCCCACAGCATGGCCCTTGAGCTTGGAATCCATTGACCATTTGTATTTCTCGCCGGTAAACCAATACTTGCCATCAATGAACCATCCCAACATTTCGACACACCATTTGTTCTTGTCCGACACAAACCAAGGGTAATAGTAATCGGCTCCTACAGACCAATGGGTTCCGATAGGGACTTCTATCCCCACATTGAGTCCCGGCAAAAGCAAGTTGCTACGCAAGGCAAAAATACTGTTGCGCAATGTAGGAGGGCAATCCAATGGATTCAACTTGACATCCGGGAAGGAAGGAGGCAACGCCAGTTTGACCTGAGGGGCAGACCAGACCACTGGTTCCTTTTCGGGCATCATGATGACTTGCAATGTGACCGAAGAGTTGCGTAATGTATGGATATAGTTTCTTTCCAGGTATTTCCATCCCGATTTCAGTGCTCTCAATCGGGTTTCTTTGGCATTGATGTCTTTGGAATCGTTTATCACTTCCATCATGGCTTCTCTTTGAGGGAAGTTAGGATTGGTCTTCAGTATTTGCATCAACCCGTCCCAGTCTTCTTCCACATATTCCACTTTTATATGGGCATCCTTAAATTGAGGAAAGAGTTCAAGAAGGAATTTTTGGGTATTGGCAGCACGATTTTGAGCCAAACGTTTATTGAAATTGTAATTTCCGTCAGGCGAAGCGGTGGAAAGAATAAGCAGAGAATCGGGTACCGAACCTTCCAATTCAAGGGTAGTCCGAATATCTTGCACCATTTGGCTGATGGCATGCTCGTTGCCTTTAAAGTCTTTGTCAATGGCAGGGCTGTTGATTCTGAAATAGATCTTATATTTCTTTTCGACGAATCTTTTTCCTGTGTTCTGTACTTGTGAATAGGCTCCCAAGAAACCGAACAACAGCATCAGAATAACAGCTATATGTTTTTTATTCGTACTCACCTTTTAAATATTTATTTATACATTTCAGCGAAATCCATTTTATTTTGAAAGGCGAAAACAGATTGCTGCCACAAAAATAAATATTGAAGCAAATAAAAACAATAATTTAGAAAATTTTTGGTTAAAAAAAGATTCGGAATATGTGCTTTCCTTGAAAAAAAGACGATTGATATTTCTGTGCAATATATTCAATCATTAAGGTTTGAATACTAACATTATGAAGCTACAAAAGAAAAGTTTTTGAAATAACCGGGTTCGTGATGGGAACCTATAGCGATGGCATATAAATAAAAAATGTCCGGTCCATTTTTAAGGACCGGACATTTTATGAGTAAAAGGTGTGAAATGATTATTGTGGATAAACCAAATTCTTTTCTGTGATTTGTTCCAGCACTTCGTGCAGGTACTTGGCAGCTTCCCACTTTGCCATCGGAAGATCCTGCAACAGGTAGTTGCCGCAATCCTTAGGAGCAGCACCTGGAATTTCGCCTTCATATTCGGCAATGAAACGGAAAGTTTCCTGCATCAGTTCCACGATGTCCTTCGATTCGAGGTCGCCTTTCATCAACAGGTAGTTTCCTGTGAGGCAACCCATCGGTCCCCAATACACGATTTGGTCGGCCCATGTGGGGTGGTTACGCAAGAAAGTGGCTGCCAAATGCTCGATGGTGTGCAAAGCGCCTTGTCCCAAAGCCGGTTCGCGGTTCGGTTCCTTCATGCGGATATCGAAAGTAGTGACAACATCACCACCAATCTGATCCTTACGGGATACATAAATACCTCTCAATAAGTTAATGTGGTCGATGGTAAAACTAGGTATGGTCTTCATAATTGATTTCTGATTTTTGATTTATGAGTTCTGAATTCTGCTAGGCAATGATTCCAGGAAGGCTTTGGTCACACCGAACGAACGGTCGGCCATTTCGCCCCAGAAATTGGTGTATTGCTCCCAATGGTTTTCGGCTCCCGGAGTATCGCTGATGATGCGGAAGCTGATGAACGGTACCTTATATATATGGCACACCTGTGCGATGGAGCCCGACTCCATGTCTACCGCCAGTCCTTCCGGGAAGTTTCCCTTGATGACATTCAGCTCTTCACGGTCGGTGATGAACTTGTCGCCGCTACAGATAAGGCCTCCATGGATAGGGGTTTCGGTATCCAACGAGATGGCGCAATCAAAGAGTGTCTTGTTTCCTTCGAAGAAAGTCGGCATGCCTTGAATCTGTCCGTAGGCATTCCCCTCTCCGCACCATACATCGTGGTACACGATTCGGGCGCTGGCCACTACATCCATCACTTTCAAGCATTTGTCAATGCCTCCAGCCACACCGGTGCTGATGATGCAATCGGGTTGGAAAGTACGGATCAGTTCTACGGCTCCTACAGCTGCATTGACCTTTCCGATGCCGCACTTGGTCAGGATAATGGTGTTGTTCTTGATTTTCCCTTCGGTATACTCGTAGATACCTTCGGTGTATTCCTTCTTGTTTTCCAAAAGTTGTGCCACTTGTTTGTATTCCGAACTCATGGCCGCGATGATTCCTATTTTCATAAAAAAGTTTTATTTCAAATGCAAATGTACATAAATTCTGGGAGTTATCGTATCTTTGCGGATAAATTCGCGAAGATCGGCTGCACCGACAGGTTTGCGCTATCTTTGCAACCGAATATAATAAGGAACGATATATGAATGTATTGAAAAAATTTTTACCGGATGTAGTGGCAATCGTTGTTTTTGCCGTTATCTCTTTTGCATATTTTTGTCCGGCAGTGACTGAAGGACGCATCTTGTCGCAACACGACTCTGTAGCGGGTATCGGTGCCGGTCAGGAAGGTAAGGAATACTTGGAACGGACCGGAGAGCGTACCCGTTGGACCAACTCCATCTTTGGCGGGATGCCTACTTACCAGATGTCTCCGAGCTATGATTCGACAGACTTGCTGAAATCGGTGGAAAACCTGTATCACTTGTACTTGCCTACTTATGTATGGTATGTGTTTGTGATGTTGCTCGGGTTCTATATCCTGTTACGTGCGTTCAACTTCAAGGTGTGGCTGGCAGGATTGGGTGCCATTATCTGGGCATTTTCGTCTTATTTCTTCATCATCATTGCAGCCGGCCATATCTGGAAACTCATTACATTGGCCTATATCCCGCCAACCATTGCGGGTCTGGTGTTATGCTATCGGGGTAAATATTTGTCTGGAGGCTTGGTGACAGCCTTGTTCGTGGCATTGCAGATTGCTTCCAACCATGTGCAGATGAGCTATTATTTCTTGTTCGTCATGCTGTTTATGGTCATCGCTTATGGAGTAATGGCTTACCAGCAGAAAACGGTTCCCGCTTTCTTGAAATCGACAGGCGTATTGGTAATTGCAGGTCTTTTAGGCGTTTGCATCAACTTGTCCAACCTGTATCATACTTACGAATACAGCAAGGAATCCATGCGTGGCAAGAGTGAGTTGGTTAAGGAAAATGCAGCTAACCAGACAGCCAGTGGTTTGGAACGCGACTACATCACCCAATGGAGTTACGGTATCGGCGAAACGTTCTCGTTATTGGTTCCAAATGTAAAGGGTGGGGCATCCGTTCCTTTGGCAGCCAACGAGAAGGCCATGGAAAAGGCCAATCCGATGTATCGCAACATTTACAGCCAGTTGGGCCAGTATTGGGGAGAACAGCCAGGTACTTCCGGGCCTGTATATGTAGGTGCATTTGTCATGTTCCTCTTTGTATTGGGCTTGTTTATCGTAAAAGGACCTATGAAATGGGCGCTTTTGGCGGCTACCGTTCTTTCCATCCTGCTCTCTTGGGGAAAGAATTTCATGCCGTTCACCGATTTCTTCATCGACTATGTACCGATGTATAACAAGTTCCGTGCGGTGTCGTCCATTCTTGTGATTGCAGAGTTTACCATTCCTTTGTTGGCGATGCTTGCCTTGAAGGAAGTGGTTTCTACTCCGAATCTGTTGAAAGAGCGCTGTAAGAATTTTCTCATCAGCTTTGCTCTGACAGGCGGTTTGGCCTTGTTGTTTGCTATCATGCCGAAGGTGTTTTTCCCTTCCTATGTATCAACTTCCGAGATGAACGCTTTGCAAGGCTTCCCAGCAGACCAGTTGGTGCCGTTGTTGACAAACCTGGAAGAAGTCCGTATGAGCCTTTTCACCGCTGATGCATGGCGCAGTTTCTTCATTGTAGCGGCAGGTGTGGCTTTGCTTTGGATGTATGCAGCCGGAAAGTTGAAACAAACGATATTGGTAGGTGCATTGGCTTTGCTATGCTTGGTGGATATGTGGCCAGTCAATAAGCGCTACCTGTATGACGACCAGTTTGTGGAAAAGCAAGTACAGACACAAGGTTTCCAACCAACCGAAACCGATAAGATGATTCTGGCGGATGAGTCTTTGGATTATCGTGTGTTGAATTTGGCATCAAATACTTTCAATGAGAACAATACGGCGTATTGGCATAAGAGTGTGGGCGGTTATCATGCAGCCAAGTTGCGCCGTTATCAGGAAATGATAGAAGAACATATCTCTGGAGAAATGTCAGCCTTGTTCAAGGCAGTAGCGGAAGCCGAAGGAGATATGGAACAGATTGACGCATCCCAATTCCCGGTTCTGAACATGCTGAACACCAAGTATTTCATCTTCCCGTTGCAAGGCGGTCAAACCCTTCCGTTGCCAAATCCGCATGCGTTGGGTAATGCCTGGTTTGTGAAGAATGTGCAATATGTGAACAATGCCAATGAAGAGATTGAGGCAATTCATGGTTTGAATCCATCCGAAACAGCGGTGGTGGACAATCGTTTCGAACCGGTTGTGAAACCGATTACAAGCGATTCAACCGCAACCATCCAATTGGTCGCTTACGAACCGAACTATTTGAAGTATGAGGTCAACTCGAATACAGGAGGAACCATCGTCTTTTCTGAAATCTATTATCCGGGATGGCGTTCTTCCATCGACGGACAGGAAGTGCCTCATGGCCGTGCCAACTATATCCTGCGTGCCATGAATGTGCCGGCCGGCCAGCATGAAGTGGAATTCAGCTTCGATCCGGTTTCCTTGCATGTAACCGAAAATATTGCATATATCGCTTTGGGATTGTTGGCCTTGGTGGCAATCGTGATGGCGGTTCTCAAGATTAAGGCTTATAAAAAAGCCTGATGACAAACCAACAGTGATGGATAACCGTACTTATCCAACCGTAATGCTTCACCATGATGCGGAAACGCTCTTTCAGTGAGGCCTTATGGTTTTGGGTGGTCATTCCTTCATTCAAATAATCAATCAGGGTGAGTTGCGTATTGTGCAGATGCTTGGCACGTTTCATGATGCGGATACACCAGTCAAAATCGGCCGAGAAACGATACTCCAACAAGTATGGTTCCTGAACGGCCAGTTCCCTTTTGGCAAAAAAGGCTTGATGGCATACCAACATCCCTTGTTTGAAACTTTTCCAGTTCAGTTCTTCAGGGGTGGAAAGTCTCCGCATGTGTAGGAAATTCCCGTTCTCATCTACGATAGCCGTTTCCCCATAAAGGACATCAGGTAGTTCACTTTCTTTTAGCGAATCCACCATGTGTTGCAAGGTATCGTTGTCATGCAATTTGTCTCCAGCATTCAGGAAACAGAGGTAGTCACCAGTGGCTAACCGAATACCTTTGTTCATAGCATCGTACAATCCTTTGTCTGGTTCACTGATGAGGCAATGTATCCATTGCTTGTAGTTATCGGCAACCTGAAGGGTGTTGTCCTTTGATTTTCCGTCCACAATGATGTACTCCACATTCCGATAAGTTTGGGAAATGACGCTTTGTACGGTCTTCTCCAAACTTTTCCCGGCATTGAAAGTGACGGTAATAATTGTAAACTTCGGATTATGCATGGTTGCCGGTAATCTTGTTATAAATGTCGATGTACTTCTTGGCGATGGTGCTTTCCGAATAGTTGGATGCCGCTTTTCGGCAAGCTTCTTCGCTCAACGTGCGATATTCACTTTCATTTAACGTCCAAATAACACCGTTGGCCAAATCTTCCGCGGATTTATATTCGGCTACATATCCGTTGTGCAAATGGTCTATCATTTCAGGAATACCGCCTACATTGAATCCTACACAAGGTATACCGCAAGCCATTGCCTCCATAATGGTAGTAGGTAAATTCTCTTCCAAAGAAGGAGTGACATACAGGTCGACAGCATTGTAGATGTTTACCAAGTCCTTTTCATTGCTGATAAAATCAAGTGGAAAAACCTGGAAAGGAATCAATGGATTCAGTTGTTCGGAATTCTTCCCGTAAACGACTACTCCCAATTCTTCCTTTAACTCCGGATGCATTTCAGCCAAAAGTTTGCAGGATTCAATGAAATAGTCAATACCCTTCCGTTTGTCAGTAACATTGACCGAACCAAAAAGGATTAGCTTCTTGTCGGTAGGCAATCCCATTCTGCTGCGGGCAACCAAAGCATTCTGCGGTTTGAACAAACCAGTGTTGATCGGGTTCGGAATGTCAACGATGGTATGTCCGTTCAGCAGGGCACTTTGAGAGGCTCTCTCCTTCAACCATCGGCTACAAGTTACAAATGTGACAGGTGCCAATTGATATATTTCCTTTTTCTTCTTGAAAACCTGGTTGGAAAGGTCTTTTTTCCCTCCTCCTTTATAAATATACGGGCAATGATGACACTCCTGGTGATATTTGTCGCACTCGCGGGCATGATGGCAGATGCCGGTACAAGGCCACATGTCATGCATCGTCCAGACAACCGGTTTGCCGGATTGCAGAATCTTCTGGATATCATTCAATGAAAGCATACCCTGATTGATCCAATGTAAGTGAATGATGTCCGCCGCTTGAAATTCAGGGATGGCAGTGATGTCCGTACCAGTATTGGCAATATCTACAGCAAAGAGATTGTGCTTCTTAAACTGATTTTCCTTCCAGATTAAGATACGCTCCCAGATAAACTGCCACATTCTCCACCAATTCTTTTTCAGCTCGATAACGCTAAGCCGGTCAGTTTGTTTTTCCCGAACCAACATCTTGGCCTTGATGCCATTGTTTTTCAATGCTTCCACCAAGCGGCTGGCAGCAATGGCTGCGCCTCCTATTCTTTCGGATGTATTGACAATAAGTACTCTCATTCTTTCCTAAATTTGTACAAAGTTACGGATTTTAATGGAATAGGTGTTCGTCCTTTCTGCTTTTTATGCCCCGAAATCCCCTTTTAATGTACGTTTGATTCTTCGTATGGCTTTCGCCCAAAAAGAATTGGTCCTTGCATAATAACGAATAAACACCTGACGGGCTTTTGGGTTTTCAATAATAGGATCAATTTTATTCACGGTCAATGAATCCAAATAGAGATTCGAAGCATAGAGCCCACCACCACCACAATTAGTCCCGCTACCATCAAAACCTTCGTTTTGTACCAACGAACGGCCTACATTGAGTGAAAGAATATCTTTCAGGAACAAGGAAGCGTTCCAACGGATGGCCCAGGAATTGTTTTTCCCTTCTATTTGGCGACGAAGCATACGTGTGAATCCATATTTACCGTTAAAATCGAATGTATAGGTGAGTTTTCGTTGTTCCAATTCTTTAAGGAGTTCCTTCCCATTGGGATTGAAATGTTTCCAGGCTCTTTCCCAAGTAGCCCAACCCCAGCTTCCCGTCCATTTAATAAGAAATGTGTCCGGCAAAGAAGGGTCCTTCGTAAAATCGCATGCCTGGATGTGACCCACTTTCGGTTCATCCTTATAAGTTTCTAACGCATCGTTCATGAAGCGCAGAAAATGGGGTGCTACTATCAAATCATCCTCCAATACGATGACTTTGCCATATTTCTTCACTTGCGTGCTCACTCCCTCAATGATGTTTTTGGCCAATCCCCAGTTTTCGTTTCGCTCAATGACGGTTACACTCTTGAATCCCTGTATAGTACGGATGTATTGGCGCACTTCCTCTACCTCACTCGTTACATTTTCATCCTTGGCGCCATCGGCATAGACAAACAATTCGCTTTCTGCTGCTAATGGGTTCATTGAAAGTGATTCAATGCAATGTCGAGTGTGTGCCGGTCGGTTATAGACAAACAGCAAGATGGGGGATAGGGTCATGATTGTATATAGTTGGGGTTAGGTAACTTATTTTGTTTACGATAGCGATGGATGTCTCCGCTTTTTACAAGCAAACGAAAACTCATAGAAGTGTATGCTGCAGATAATTTGAACTTTCCTTTAAAAAGAGACTTTATGCTTTTTTTGAGGGTAGCCAAAACTGCGTACCCAAATGCATTCAGGAATGGATGTCGGATGTTGGCATACTCTGACAAGTGATAGACATATTCAGTGCGCAGGAAGCCTTCATGGGTAAGCGGACGGTATTCCCGGTCATGACAGCCGAAAGCCTGCGGAGAATATGCCATGTGGTATCCGTGGTAATGCAGTCGGTTTACAAAATCTTTGTCTTCTCCGTAATGGTAGAAAAGCGGACAGAATCCGCCGACTTTCTTCAGTACGGAAACGGGAATCATCCAAAATGCTGCATTGACAAAAGGCAAAGGAAAGAGCTCTTTACCTTCCGGCAATTGTGCGAGGTTCTCCAATTCGGCATATATACCGAACCCTGGGTCTGGCTTGTCGCCATTACCAGTAAGATGGACGGGCGAGAATATTCCGAAAGAAGAATCTTCTTGGCATAGTTTGGCCAATATTCCGATGGCATTCTTGGCTATCCATGCATCCTGGTTCATGAGGAATACAGCCTCATAGTCTTCTTCCAAAGCTATCTGCATACCTATATTATTGGCTTTCCCGAAACCCAAGTTAGTTTTGCTCTCAATCAGTCGGATAGATGGATAGTCTTTTTTGATCCGTTGAACAGTATAGTCTTGTGAGGCATTGTCTATCACGACAATGTCCACGGGGTATTCCGATTGTTGCAGGCTTCCCAAACAACGGTCTATCCATCGTTCAAAATTATAGGATACTATGACAACCAGTACTTTCATGCTTTTTTAGTTAGGAGTTCACAACGGATGTTACTGATTTGTGCAGCTGTTTCGGAGTAAGAACTCTGCATCGATCCCAGGATTTTTTGGGTATGGGAAAGCACATACAGTTCTACTAATGCGTCCTGCATGCCTGAGATACTATTGCGGTCGGCCGCACGAGGCAAAGTGAGAACACGACCACCGAAAATATCCTTCAACCGTTTCTTTTCTTCTTCCGAATCGGTTGCCACATAGAACTGGCAATCTTGGTTCTTGTCAATCTCTTCCTGCATCTTTTCAATGAACAATTCGGTCGGGCTTTGGCTGATGGAACCGATATTGTCGGTTCGTCGGATATGGATACCGATGGTAGGACGACTGAATGTATCTGTAAATCTCCGTATTTGTTCCTGAATATTTTCGGTCGGCTGGAAAAACTGGAACAAAGGATGGGAGGTTTGAGGATAAAAATACACGCAACTAGCTATGTATATGTTTCTTCCCTTTGTCCAGGAAAGAAAATCAAACTTCTGGTAGAACCGTTGGGTAGTTTCATTCTCATAAATGCACTCATCAAAAAGTACCTGTTGGAAAAGTCTTGGCACATGAAAGTTCTTTCTCCGTGGACGGTCAAATATCAGCTTGTCTACCCATGTGGCTTCTTTCAGGGTAACTCCTTCCAAATTCAAGGAACGGAACAATTGATCGAAACGGCAATTCAGGCCCTTGTCCTTGAACCAAATGATATGCAAACGGGCATCCGCTTCCTTAGCCAAGGCGACAGCAGCATCAATGGCTTTCATACGGTTGGCCAATCCACCGACAGGAATCAAAGTGATTCTTGTCAGTCCGTTTCTCTTTTTACGGAGATAATGAATGCTCTCCTTGAAAGTAACTGAACCTGTCAACCACATAACCAATATATATAAGGTAGCGGCCATGCCGATTTTAATAACGAATCGCATGTAAACATGGGTACATTCGGTGGTACATAAATAAGTAACTATCATCACTCCACTGGCAATGAATAAGTAAGGCAACATGTCTTTCATTAAAGCAGGCAAGGAATAACCGATTTCCCGACATACGAAATGATGCCACACCAACAACCAGGCAATATTGATACCGGCATAAACGGTAATCAGCGTGTAGATACCATACGGATACAACGTGAGAGCCATACTGAGTTGGATAATGACCAAGCTGATGGTATTCCACATGAATATGTCGGATTTCCCTTTACTGATGAGCAGGTTTCCGCATAAATTTACAACAGGGATAAACGCTCCGCTGATGCAAAGTATCTGTAACATTCTAGCACTCTCAATCCATTTGGCGGTAATGGCAATGGTAATCAATTCAGGGGCGACTAGCGAAAGCCCGAACATGGCCGGGAAAGAGACGAAGCAAGTGAAGCGCATCATCTTCCGGAATACCCGAAGTTGGCGTTCCTTGTCGCCGGCTACTTGTGCTAATACTGGTTGTGCCACTCCAGTAATCATACCATTGATTAACGAATGTCCCATATAGTTCCATTTGTTGGCTTGGTTGAAATTACCCACATCTGTCAGCGCATAGAACTTTCCAAGAATCACGGAAAAGATATTGTTGTGTATGTGATGGAAGATATTGGTCACAAGTAATTTACTGCTGAACAGAAACATTTCCTTGAGTGGAGAGAAATCAATGGTAAAGGTGGGACGCCACGATGAAAAGTACCAATAACACCCTGTTGTGGTAGCTACATATACCAAACTTTGTGTAGCAATCCCCCAATAAGCAAAGCCCAAATAGGCAAGCGTTACACCAGTGGTTCCCGATAATAGCAAACCAAAAACCGATGCCATGGCCCGTTGTTTGACTTTTAAGGAACGGAAAAGGTAAGCGCTATGTGCAACTCCTGTACTGGAAATCAGGAAGCCAAGGAACGAATAACGCGCTAACGGAGTGAGCTCGGGTGTTTCAAAAAAGCGGGCAATGAGCGGAGCGCAAGCAAAAAGAAGCAGGTACATGAAAAGTCCGGTCAACGTACTGAACCAGAATACCGCATTATAATCTTTGTGTCTGATTTCTTTGCGGTTGGCAAGGGCGGCAATGAAACCGCTTTCCTGCAAAGTGGCTGCAATCAGTGAAAAGATACTGAGCACTCCCACCATTCCATAGTCTTCTTGGGTAAGCAGGCGTGCCAGGAAGATACCAAAGAAAAGATTCAGCAACTGCTGCAAGCCGTTGCTTATTCCGCCCCAAAAGAGACCTTTGGCTGTTTTCTCTTTCAATGATTCGCTCATAATCGGATAACAAAAGAGACACAAAGACACAGAAACAAATTTCTGCGGCTCCGTGTCTCTTGTTCTATTATTTTTGATGAATTATTTTACCTCACTGCCCGGAGCTACTTCTTTCAACAAAGAGGTAACAGACAAGGTTCCATCATAATTTTCAGCACTCAAAATCATACCTTCACTCACCAAACCGTTCTTGAATTGGCGTGGTGCCAAGTTAGCAATGAACAAAACCTGCTTGCCAACAAGTTCTTCCGGTTGGTAGTGCTGTGCGATACCGCTGATGATGGTACGGTTTTCCAAACCATCGGCAATCTTGAATTTCAAGAGCTTCTTCATCTTTGGCACATTTTCGCATTCCAAAACAGTACCTACACGGATATCCAACTTTTCAAAATCTTCGAAAGAGATGGTCGGCTTGATTGGGTTTGCCTTGTAAGCGGCAGCTTCGTTCAATTTCTTGATGTCTTCCAAACGCTGCATTTGTGCATCGATGGCGCTGTCTTCAATCTTTTCGAACAACAAAGCAGGTTCGCCCAACTGATGGCCTGCCTTCAAGAGGTCGGTGTTACCCAACTGAGTCCATTCGAAGCTTTCCATATTCAACATCTTGCGGAGCTTTTCGCTGCTGAAAGGCAAGAACGGTTCGAAAGCGATGGCCAAGTTGGCAACCAACTGCAAGGAAATGTGAAGGATAGTTTTCACGCGTTCCGGATCGGTCTTGATGACCTTCCAAGGTTCGCAATCAGCCAAATACTTGTTACCGATGCGTGCCAAGTTCATGGCTTCTTTCTGTGCATCGCGGAATTTGAATACATCAAGGAGTTTTTCCACTTCTGCCTTTACACCGATAAATTCGGCAATGGTTTCCTTGTCATAGTCAGTGAGTTCACCACATGCAGGAACCACACCGTCATAATACTTCTTGGTGAGTTGCAAAGCACGGTTCACGAAGTTACCGTAAACAGCTACCAACTCGTTGTTATTGCGAGCTTGGAAATCCTTCCAAGTGAAGTTGTTATCCTTAGTTTCAGGAGCATTGGCAGTCAACACATAGCGAAGCACATCCTGCTTACCCGGGAAATCCACCAAGTATTCGTGCAACCATACCGCCCAATTGCGTGAAGTGGAAATCTTGTCGTCTTCGAGGTTCAAGAACTCATTGCTCGGTACATTGTCCGGAAGGATATAGCTGCCTTCTGCCTTCAACATGGCCGGGAACACGATGCAGTGGAATACGATGTTGTCCTTACCGATGAAGTGAACCAAGCGTGTTTCAGGATCTTTCCACCATGTTTCCCAAGTGTCAGGAAGCAATTCCTTGGTGTTACTGATGTAACCGATAGGTGCATCAAACCATACATAAAGCACCTTTCCGTCTGCACCTTCTACTGGAACAGGAATACCCCAATCAAGGTCACGGCTCACGGCACGTGGTTGCAAGCCCATGTCGAGCCAGCTTTTGCA
>JAEIGA010006218.1_pt1 | contig 18173 bp, 16 predicted proteins | sample 9270691 | NCBI WGS metagenome assembly JAEIGA01 (sample SAMN17057246, study PRJNA624740) | gut metagenome | biome: biome; isolation source: fecal sample | host: Bos grunniens | place: China: Xizang | collected 2019
TAAAGGTGGTCGTGAGGAGTCTATTCGCTTCATGGACAACTTAAAACTTGCTTGCATTGTGACTCACGTGGCAGATGCTCGCACTTGTGTGCTTCACCCTGCTAGTCACACTCACCGTCAACTTTCTGACGAACAACTTATTGCAGCAGGTGTGCAACCAGACCTTATCCGTTTCTCTGTAGGTATCGAAGATGCCGAAGATATTATTGCAGATATAGAACAAGCTTTAAACTCATAATATGCCTCTCAATTTACCAAAGAGATTACCAGCGATAGAACTTTTAAAAAAAGAAAGCATATTCGTGATAGACAATGAGCGAGCATCCACACAGGATATTCGCCCATTGAAAATTGCTGTGGTCAATCTGATGCCAATAAAAATTACCACAGAAACCGACCTAATACGTTTATTATCAAATAGTCCACTACAAATAGAACTAGATTTTATTAAACTAAAAAGTCATACGTCGAAAAATACACCTATAGAACACTTACAAATGTTTTATAAGGATTTTGATAGCATCAAAAATACAAAGTACGACGGTATGATTATTACAGGTGCGCCTGTTGAAAAGTTCAATTTTGAGGATGTAACATATTGGAACGAGATTACAAGCATTTTCGACTGGGCTCGTCATAATGTTACTTCTACACTTTATATTTGTTGGGCTGCCCAAGCTGGTCTTTATCATTTCTACAATGTGCCTAAGTATGAACTAAACGAAAAAATGTTTGGTGTATTTAAACATACTGTTTCTGATAAGACAAATGCTATTTTCCGTGGCTTTGACGATGAGTTTTTTGTGCCACATAGCCGTCATACAGAGGTGCGTCGTGAAGACATTGAAAAGGTGCCAGACATTAAGATTATTTCTGAATCTGAAGATGCTGGTGTGTATATGGTAATGGCTCGCGGTGGTAGAGAATTTTTTATCACAGGTCACTCTGAGTACGCTCCAAACACTCTAGACGACGAATACAAACGTGACGTAAACAAAGGTCTAGACATTCACGTGCCAGACAACTATTACAAAAACGACGACCCAGCATTAGGCCCTGTGGTGCGTTGGCGCAGCCATGCCAACCTGCTCTTCACCAACTGGCTGAACTACTTCGTATATCAGGAAACTCCGTACGATATAAGCAGAATTGAGTGATTTACATAAATTTTAATGAGGGTATCTTTAACGATACCTTCTTTCTTTTATTTATCTCTGATAGATACATCTTATAGTGATTTTTTATAATTATAAACCCAATAAACATTAAATTCTTAATAATATTAACTAAAAAAGGTGCAAACTGCATAGTTCCTTTAGTGATAGCGAAAACATTGGGCGGTACATTATGAAAAAACAAGAATTAACATATTGGGTAACACTTGCTTTAATGCCTAAGATTTGGAATAAACGCAAGAATGAGATATTTGTAAAATGTTTTCAAAATAATCCACAAATATCAATTATTGAATTGTTTGAAGAATCTAAAAATTGGGATATAGTGGGACTGGACGACTCTGAAAAAGAATTGTTTCAACAGGCAAAAAATCAATTGGCTAACAATTCTTTTCTAGTCGAAGAATTACTATCACAAGGATTTGATATTCTTCCTATTTATCATCAAGATTACCCAAAGACGTTAAAACTAAATTTAAAGTATAATGCACCAACCGTTATTTATTTAAAAGGTAATAAATCTCTTTTGCAGAAACAATCTGTAGCAATTGTTGGTTCTAGAAAAGCAGATATGAAATCATTATTGTTTACAGATAATATTGCTAAAAAAGCAGTTATGGAACAAAAAGTGGTTGTGAGTGGATTTGCAAAAGGAGTTGATCGTAAAGCTTTAGATTCTGCACTAGAAGCAAATGGTGAAAGTATTATTGTTTTACCACAAGGAATAATGACGTTTAGTTCTGGATTTAAAGAATATTACAAATCTATTGCACAAGGTAAGGTGCTTGTGATGAGTACTTTTGCTCCAAAAGCGCCTTGGTCTGTAGAACTTGCTATGGCACGTAATCCAATCATCTATGGAATGGCTTCAGAAATATATGTGGCTCAAAGTGATGATAAAGGAGGAACATGGTCTGGAGTGATTGATGGGCTAAGAAAAAATAGAACTATAAATGTGAGGTATCCAGATAAAGATGAGAAAAATGCAAATTTACTTCTTATTCAAAAAGGAGCTACTGCAGTAGATTTTAATGGTAATATTATAGAATTAAGTCAAGACGAATTAAAATCACAGGAGCAGTTAACTAAAGAAAAATTAGATTCAGATATAGTAAGATTATTACAAACAGTGGACATAATATCAGTTCAAGAAATTATTAAACGTTTAAATACAGATATTAATGAAAACCAAATAAGAAAACATTTGGATACAATGTTACAAGTGGAAAAAAAGAAAGTAAAAAATAGAATATTCTATAGTTACAAGGGCAGGATAAATAACGATTTGTTTTCTTATGTATAAGAATAAATTTAAGGGTAGTCTTTTATAGATTACTCTTATTTTTTTGTTTAAAGTTGCGTATACATTTTATTTCATTATATTTGTAAAACTATACATTCTACCTATGCGGAAAATTGTTTTACATATTATTATGTTGTTCTTGGGTGTGGGGACTGCTTGCGGGCAGAATCCTTTTGATATGAGGTTGCTCAAGAGTTTTCCTATTGGGGAGTATAATGGGGTGAACACTGTGCTAGTGTGTGATTTGGATGGTGATGGACTGCCAGAAATGGCAACGGTGCAGAGTGATTATAGGGATAATGAGGGCAGAATAGTAATTGTAAAAGGAGGGGCGCTTGGCAAACAAAAGGTGATAGGTTTTGGTGCTAAATATGGTACTCCAGGTGCTAGTTTTGGATATTCGGCTTGCCCAATGGCAATGACTATTGTGCGCGATGGTGCTGGCAGACTTCAAGGTCATATCTACATAGTGGCAGGCACGGCAGAGGCTAAAAATCTCTACCTTTATAAATACAACTCAATCGACGACATACAAGAAGAACGCTCAGTTGCTCTTCAAAACAACCTTTATGGCATTCCTCGCATAGCGGATTTTAATAATGATGGCAAACTGGAAGTGTTTGTTGGCACAGAGGTGTTTGATGCTAATTCACTTACTTTTATTGGTATTGGCGGTGGCGATGCAAATAGTGGACGTCATTTGCAACACGATGGTGCAAACTTCTCATTAACAACGGTTTATACTAACTCTAACGGAGCGGATAAAAACGATATGACTGCCGACGAAGAAAAATTCCTTCTCGCTGGCAATCAACTATTTACGGTGAATCCTAAGGCTGCGCCAAACGGTGTAACACTTTATAAAACCATTGGTGGAGTACAAAAAGATGGCAGTGCCTTGGCAGCAGACCTCGATGGCGACGGCATAAACGAAGTGGTAGTGCGCGACCCACAAGGTAGACTTTCTCTTTTTGATGTAAAAAACAATGAGGTTTTGATTTTAAATTCTGCACTTCCAATGTATTCTTATCCTGCTGTGGGCGATATAGACGGCGATGGTTGCGACGAAATTGTTGGTTTAAAGGACAAAACCTATCTATCTGCATACAAATTTCATAGTAAAAAAGGCGTGTTGTATGAGTTTTGGACTATTCCGCACAGCGATATTTCTGGTCAAACAGGCATTACCTTGTTTGATTTTAATGCAGATGGAATGCAAGAGATAGTTTATCGTGACGAAACTCTGCTTCGCATAATAAATGGTAGTGGTAAGAGCCATAAAACAGGAAATGATACCATTAAATATGGTCGTAGAGTAGCGTACAATTTGGTTTCGGTGGGGATAAAATCTCCAACCAAGAGCGAGCGACCTGTGGTGGCGCAAGCATTAGGTGATGGGGCTACACAGATAGTAATTGGTGGAGTTCTTTATGGGGATTATAAACCCGGTACCGCACAGATTTGCATTTTTGGAGCAAATACCGTGCCTTGGGCAAAATCAGAAAAAACAGAAAATCAGTATTGAATTACGGACACTGCACGCAGTGTATTTTCAGTGAGGAGTTAGGGATTGGGAGTTTTGCCGCAGGCGTCTTTTTTAACTCCTAAGCCCTAACTCCTCACTGAAAATTTTATTTCTTTATAAACTTCGCGGTTCTTTCGCCAGATTTTACAATGTACATGCCGTTTGGTAGAGTGCTGGCAGGTAGGGTGGTAACTGCACCATCTACTGCTTTTGTTAGCACATGTTTGCCGTTTAGGTCATATACGTCAATCTCAGACTCAAGCTCGTATTCATTCATAAATACAGACACTTCAGAAGTAGTTGGGTTTGGGAATACTACTAGTGACAATGTGGTAGCATCTGTTTCTTCGATGCCTACAGGAGCGTTTTTATCTCTGAAACATATTGGTTGAGTGCAAGTTTCGCCATATTTATTGGTGATAAATGCACGCACGTATGTACCTTGGAAACCTTTGTAACAGAAGGTGTTACCAATGCCAACCACAGTGCTTCTGGTAGAAGATGCAGCAGTAGAAGTCTTGTCTGTACCATAAATCCATTGCACCGCACCATCTGTTTCTATGGTAATGGTTTGAGCTTCTTCGTCTACATTTATTGCAGTGATGCGAGGCGCTTTACCTTCGCCCGTGCCAGTAGGTTCGTAGCAGAAATATGTTTCACCTTTACGCATGGCATCTTTAAGCTCTTCTGTAGTTAAATCTTCCATTAGCATAAAGTTGTAGTTTTTGAATAGTTGGTCGTTGTTGTGAGCATCGTCGCAAGAATAACCATAAACTGGTCTTTCAGGCATGGTTCTTTCTAGGATTTGGTCCCAAAGAATGCGGTCGTTAGGGCGACGGTTGCCTTGGTTATATACTTCAAGACCAATCAAAGAAGGGTAGGTTTTAAAGTTGTTTGCGTGCCAACCTGGACCATTTTTTGCTGTCTCTGAATATGTATCTCCCAAATTCCAATATTGACCTGGGTGGTTGATAATTTGCATGCCACCAAGAGCGTATGTATATGCGTAAGACTCTTGTAATGAGGCAAATTCTTGACCTTGACGACCTGTGAAGAAGTCGTTGTGATGGTTAAACTCGCCACCTGTGCGTTCATGCCAACTATTTGTGTTGTCTTTGCTAAGTTCGTTGCCTGGCACTGCTAGCATACCCAATGTTTGAGGGTCGCGAGCTTGCACTCCTGGCAAATATTGAGGAAACAATTGCCATGGATATGGGTTGTAGTCGTGGTCGGTAAGTGACAAAATCTTATAACCAGCAGCGTGATATTTATCTACTACGTATGCTGTGGTAAATCCGTCTGCCGCATCGTTAGACTGTGTGGTATGTGTGTGGAAATTGCCTTTAAACTGATTTACTGTGTTCCAATCGATGTCGGCATAAGGGTTGTTTGAAATCATAGGTTCAATTTCTTTTCCGTCCAACACCTTAATATATATAGACTTGTACGCTTTTTCAGTTACACCGTTTAGTGTTACATCCATATAGAAACCGTAAACGCCAGCCTCTGGAGATGCCAATGTGTATGTATATTCACCATCAGCAGCTTTGGTAAATGTAATAGCGCTTGAAGACTGATTGTTGTGGTTCATTCTGTATGAAACAGTGTTGCCGTTTAGGTTGTTGATTTTCACTTTCACAGTAACAGGTGTACCCACACGTACCACAGCTGGTTCGCCTTTAAAGTATGCAAGGTCTAGGTCGGTGCTTCCCACTTCGCCCCAAGCTGTTTCTTGGATAATAAGTTGGTTTGTAAGATATGAATATGTAATGGTTGCTTTCACACAATTGTCTGATACACTTCCACTTACAAGTTTGCCCATATCGCTTCCAGAGTTTACACTGCCATAGTGCACTACTACAGTTTTGTCGTCGGTAAATGAAAGATTTGCAGAAACTGTATAGTTTAGACCAACAGTAGCTTTTGTTCCATTTATGGTGAAATTGGTAGATGAAGCAGCTGCTTGTTCGTAAGTTTTGTCTGCAAACACGGCTACACGTTGCCATGCCACTGTTTTACGTGAGTCTTTAAAACCAATATCTTTTGCAGATGCCATCAATGTATTTCCGATACAATTGCTTCCGTCGTTTAAGTTCCAATAATAATTGTATTTTTTGCCATCAACAGGGATTTCTACCACTATAACTTGTGCAGGAGTAGGAGTCTTGCCATCTTTGTAGAAACTGCCTATTTGAGTGTGTTTTGTATTGTCGCAATTTAGCGAAGAAGCACTTGTGCCGTTCATCCAAGTCCATGTGGTGGAAGTAGCATCAACAGCTTTTGCAGCGCGGGTTTCTAATGAAGCGCTATTAGTTGCTGGTACATCTTCCAAATCTTTTAGATATTTAAAGATATGTGGGAATTGTAGTCCCCAAGTTTTGTCGTCGTGCTTACCGGTGCCACTATAATTTTGTACTTCTTTATATCCAGCATCTATTAGCAAATCGGCAAATGTGTGGTTGTCTTCGGTAACGTAGTCCATATCGTCGTTTGCAACTGTAAATATAAACTTAGTGGTGGTCTTTTTGGTAGTAGTGTATGAAGACATAAAGTCGTTTAGCTCTGCTTTGTTGTACCAAAATGAAGGAGCAAACATACCACACGAACCAAATACATTAGGACATTTTACAGCAGCATAATATGCAAACAAACCTGCTACATCGGCTCCCATAATTGTTCTATTGGCAGTACTAGCTTTATATTCACGTTCAATAGTAGGAATTAAATTCATTAAAACAGCATCAAGAAATACATCTGCCTTGCCTGTACCCATAAATTCTGGATTTTCCCATGGGGTAAACTCAGGAAGTTGAGCATAAACTACTACGATAATGCCTGGTTCAAGGCCTTCTTCTTCCATCTTTTTGATTGAGTTTGCCACACCCCAAGAGTCTGAATAAAGAATGCGGTCGCCCATTTGAGCATCGTCGCCTGCATCGCGATAACGCATGTGACGCGCAAACATATAGGTGATTTCGTATTCTTTTGTGTTGTCGTAGTTTGTAGGGAGCAGTATTTGCACAGGGTAGTCTTTGCCTGCTAAAGTGATGTTTTCTACAATGCCTACGCTCTCGTACACTTTTAGCCATTTGCCTACGGTGTCGGGATTGCCTATGGTTTTGCGGTTGGTTACCTCGCCGCCTGAAGCAGTTTTTTCTACATAGTCCCAACTAGGACCGCAAAGGTATTTGTAGCCATCGGATGCTTTCACATCGTCGGCAGTGATACCTGCAATAGTCACTGTAAACTGGTCTTTGCCGTCTACTTTGGTCATAGCAACAGGTGAACCTGCAGACCAATTGGCAAGTTCGGGTAGGGCGCCTACCACGAAACATTGTTTTGTCCCCGCTGGTACATTTACCGTAAAGGTTACATCGGCTAGGGCAGGGCATAGGCCTAGCATTAAAGCCGAAAATAGGGTTAGTAGTGATTTTTTCATAATATATACGTTTATTAGGTATCTTATATGCCCCGCCTTGAGTTTCGCTAAAGACGGAGTTACAACTCTGTGCCACCCTGACGGGTGGAGTTTAATCGGTATTCATTATCCCCGCCTCGCCGGACTCCGTCCTCTGAGACGGGGTTACAACTCTGTGCCACCCTAACGGGTGGGATTTATGCTCACTGCATTAAATACAAAGTTAGAACTCCTACAAAAATAACATTTTTTTGCAAACCTTTGCAATAATAATAGTGTATTTTAGACATAAAGCAGAAAAAAATGCTGTTATAGGGGGTCTGGTAGTGTTAAAAAACGGATTTTAGTTAAAAAAAGTAGAGAAATATTTTTTTTAGAATTAAATTCCTTATATCTTTGCCTTGTTTTTCAAACGTTTGAAATGTATGTATCGCAAAGTGTAAACGTTTTCAGAAGAAAACATCAAAAAAGCGATGAATCTTTTAAAGATTTTAAGAGCAAGATATTGAAGAAGGTAGGGACAATACTTCGACAGGCTCAGCAACCGTGCGTGCATTGTCCGTGAGTCGAACAGTGAACCAGTCGAAGAAGTAGAGAAGCAAAAAAAGTAAAGATTGAGTCGGGCATAAAAAATGTGACTATGATTGTGAAGAGAAAGTTTATAGTATTAATTTTGTTGCTATGTAGTTTTACATTAGCTCTAGCGCAACAAAACAAACAGGAGGTCTGCATAGATTTTCCACTTTTAAGTGCAAAACTAGATTCTACCTATAAAAACAATGCTAGCCAAAGATTGGAAATGCTTAGTTTCCTAAAAGGGGTGAGCAAGGATACTACCGTTAACATTATAGACGTTACTTTTAAAGGTGTTACTTCGCCAGATGGCAATTGTAAACTAAATAAAAAATTGGCCAAGGCGCGTCTAGCAACACTAGAAAATTGGCTTAAACATCAAGTAGATTTCCCAGATAGTTTAGAACATTTTACAGGCGAAACTATTACTTGGGACGATTTTAAAGAAATTCTTTCTTCTTCAGACTATCCAAAAAAAGACGCAGTACTTGATATTTTAAACAATCCTGCACTACAAGATACTACATGTTTGGGTAGAAATCCTCGCGAAATTGAAATCAAAAAACTAGAAAATGGTAAGGTTTGGCAAGAACTAGAAGAAAATTTCTTTAGCAATATGCGTAGGGCATGCGTGGTGGTTACTGCAAACAAGATTGTGATAAAAGAGCCTATAGTTGAAACACCAGTGGAGCCATTACCATCTGAGACTCAAGACGCACCAATGCTATCTCTAGCAAGCGATACCATTTCTATTCCTACACTCACTACAAAAGAAACTCCAGACTCTTTAGTTTCAGACACATTGCAAACAGAAGAGTGGGTGCGTCAACTTACTCTTAAAACCAACGCTCTATATTGGGCTATGGGTATGACAAACATTGCAGTGGATATAGACCTTGCAGAACATTGGTCATTTTCATTGCCTGTGTTTTATTCTGCATGGGATTACTTCGTAAACGACATAAAATTTAGAGCTGTTGGCTTGCAACCAGAGTTTCGCTATTGGTTTAAAGATACCAATAAAGATGGTTGGTATCTAGATGCACACTTCACCATGGCATACTGGAACATGGCTGCAAACGGTGAGTATCGTTACCAAGATAGAAACATGGAAGAACCACTTCTAGGTGGCGGTATTGGTTTTGGTTATCGCATGCCAATAAGCAAAGACAAAAAATGGAAAGTAGAGTTTTCGCTTGGCGTGGGTGTGTACAACGCTCCATACGACAAGTTTGAAAACGTACCAAATGGTCAACTAGTAGAAAGTTCTAGCTTTATTTATTATGGTATCGACCAAGCGGCTGTTTCATTTTCTTATACCTTCGACCTTAAAAAGAAAGGAGGTAAAAAATGAAAAAGTTAATGGGACTTTTGCTATTTGCCATTGCTTTGGTAACTACAAGTTGCGATGTGCACGAATGGCCAGAACCTACCACAGGAGCACGCCTCAACCTACATTTGGTATACGACTACACCTTTACTATATGGGAGCATCCATACAACGAACGTAGTTTGTCAGAATATGAAAACATCATGCCAGAGGGTATTGTGCAATATGTGGTGCGTTTATTTCCATTGAGCGAAAATGGTGAACCAACACAAGAATACTCTCACGAATATGTGTTTACAAAACCAATAGAAGGTGGATACGATTTATCAACTTCTATCGATGTGGCACCAGGCAACTATCAAATAATGGTGTGGTCGCAACTATTTGCGCACGACAAGGCAATTACATTCTACGATTACACATATTTCCACGAAGTGAGATTAGAAAATCACGAAGCAAACAACGACTATCGTGATGCTTTCAGAGGAAAAGAAAATGTAACTGTAGAGCCTTCTTATATGGTGCAATCGCCTATAGATGTGGAGATTGCAATGCAAAGACCACTTGCAAAATTTGAGTTTATTACCACAGATTTGAGCGAATTTATCACAAAAGAAGTGTATAGAAATCAAATTTCTCTACGTGCATTTCAAGATAACGCATATAAAAGTTTGCAAGATTATACTATACGTTTCCACTATGTAGGTTATATGCCAGATGCGTTTAGTATATTCACAGACCGCCCTGTAGACTCTTCTACTGGTGTGATTTTTGAATCTTCAATAAACAAACTTACAGAAACAGAGGCATCATTAGGTTTCGACTACGTGTTTACAAATGGTAAGGAGTCTTCTGTATCAATACAAATAGAAGTGTTGGATAGCAAAGGAGAACAAATTTCTCTCACAGAACCAATAAAAGTGCCAACAAAACGTAGTTATCACACTATTATTAAAGGTAGTTTCTTGATGTCTACCGCCTCTGGTGGTATTTCTATCAATCCAGAATACGAGGGCGACCACAATGTGATTTTGCGCGATGAGGAAATAGACGAGGAAGTGGATGGGGCAACCATTGAGTAATCCTCGAATAAATATTGAGTAAATTGAAAGTAATATAACAATAATAATTATTAACCTTTAAATCAATTAGTTATGAAAAAAGTATTTTATCTAACAGCGATGCTAGCTGCCCTTATTTTAGGAGCTACATCTTGTAAAAGTACAGATGAAGACGATCAACTTCGTGTTTCTACAGTTACTTTTAGCATGAATACCCTAGGTGCAAATGGTAGCATGATTAGTGATGGTACCACTGTAGACCAATTGGTATTCAGCGTATACGACGCAAATGGCAACAGAGTACAAGTTGAAAATGAAGACGTTGTAGTAAGAAATAATGTTACTTTCCCTACCACCGAAACATTCAGACTTGTAAAAGGTCAAAGTTACAAAGTAGTGTTTTGGGCACAAAGCAGTCAAACAGACGCATACGATATTTCAAACTTCCCAGAAGTAGCAGTAAACTACAATGGTTACAACAACGACGAAGCACGTGACGCATTCTATGCAGTAAAAGACTTTACTGTAGGTAGTGTACAAGCAATCGACGTAGAACTTACACGTCCATTTGCTCAAGTAAACGTAGGAATAACAAAAGCTGATTGGTATGCAGCAGTAGGTCTTGGTAAAGTAATATCAGAATCTTCTATCGTAATGAAAAACGCTGCAAACTATATCGACCTAATGACAGGTATTACAAGTGGCGATGAAGAAGTTAGCTACATTAGCAGTGCAAAACCTGCAGAACCATTGTTTGTAGATAAAGATGGCGACGGCGTACGCGAATCAGAATTCATTTATCTATCTATGAGCTACATCTTGGTAAATGATGGTTCTCAAACTGGTACAGAAAAAGCTACATTGGATGAAGTAATCATCACTCTTACAGACCAAAACGGTGAAGAAACAGTTATCTCAGAAGGTCTTACAAACGTACCTGTTCAACGCAACTGGCGTACAAATATCTTAGGTGAAATGTTGACAACAAGTGTTATATTCAACATCAGCATTGACCCAAATTATATTGACGAAAGAAATATCTACCTTCCAGAATATCAAGCATTGTCTAAAGCATTTGCAGAAGGTGGTTATGTAGAAGTACACAAAGACCTAATTTTTGATGATCAAGCATCACTACTTATCCCAGAAGGAGTTGAAGTAGAATTGGATATGAACGATTTCCAACTAATCAACTCTGTAAACAAAGGTCCAGCAATCAAAAACTATGGTAAACTTACTATTTTAAATGGTACTTTCGACAACCAAGCTGGTGACAATGGAGTTTCTACTCAAGCTGTTATCTTAAACTCTGGTGAACTTATCATTGAAGGAGGTACATTTGGTAGCGATAATACATTTGGTAATGCTATCGAAAACCGTGCAAATGGTAATGTTACAATCAACGGTGGTACATTTACAGCATCTAGCCGTAAACTAAATCTAGAACCATACGCTTACGTATTCAACCACAGAAGTGCTGGCACTATGACTATTAACGATGCTACTGTAAATACAGAAGCTAATGGTGTCTTCTCTACAAGCTTTACAACTGGATACACAACAGGTGAATTGATTGTAAATGGTGGTACATACCAATTGAATGGCGCTGCTGATTGCTTAAGCCACTACATGGTATACTGCCCATACGGCACAGTTACTTTAAATGGAGGTGACTTTACTTGGTATAAAGGAACTCATTATGCTAAGCCAATTTATATAGATGGAAGTGGTGTAGTTAATGTTGACCCTGCATGTAACATCAATTGGTAATAATATCCTAAAATTTTCATATAAATGAGAGAGGTTGGCTCAGTTTTTTGAGTCAACCTTTTTTTGTGGACTAAAAAGGATTAAAAAAGAGGACTCTACTCACATCGGCTGTAGCTAACAACAAGGTTGCAGCCGTATTTTATGACGTAGGTGTAGTTATGTGAAATGAAATTTTTAATAGAAAATGATAATAAATTTAAATTAGATTATTATCTTTGCGTAGATACGCAATGTTAGTTCATTATGAAGTATAAAGTAAGGGACATATTAGAATATATTATAGCTTTGGTAAATGAGTTTGCTAAGAATTATGGTTTAACAGATCAACAAGCATATCGTTATATCAGAAACCATAAAGGCGTAACATTTATAGAAGAAAACTATGGCATTATTCATACCCTAGATTTCAATGAGGCGGTAGAAAGTGTCGCATTATTTTGTCGAAGAACAGGAGGTGATTTATGAAACTATATCATGGTTCAAATATTCTTATTGATAAGATAGATTTGAGCAAGTCTAAACCTAATAAGGATTTTGGAAGAGGTTTTTATTTATCTGATAATGAAGAACAAGCATTAGAGATGGCTAAATTTAAAACTCTTACATTAGGTGGCGAACCATTAATATCTATGTTTGAGTTTGATGAAAATATTATAACTAATAATACTTTAAAGGTTAAAGTATTTCAAGATTATTCAGAAGAGTGGGCAGATTTTGTGTTTGCTAATAGAGAGGGTTTGGATAATGTTGAAGAATATGATATTGTTTATGGACCTATAGCCAATGATACAGTTGGTCTTCAAATAAGAAAATTAAAGAGTGGAAATATTGATAAAGTAGAATTTCTTAATAGGTTGAAATATATGAAAGGAATAACTTTTCAATATTATTTTGGAACAGAAAATGCTATTAAAACATTAAAGAAAATATGAGTACCAATGATTTTGAATATATGAAGGAGGCAATGGCTGCTGATTTAGCAGAATTATTGTCTAATGATTTAGAATTAACTATTCCAGAGGCATTGGATATTCTATACAATTCAGAAACTTATCTGAAACTTTCAGATCCTAACACAGGATTATATTTTCAAAGTACATTATATGTTTATTCTTACCTACAACAAGAAATCTCTACTGGTAAGATTGCATAATTAAAATTAAACATAAAACTCTTACATCGGCTGCGCCTTAACTTAAGGTTGCAGTCGATGTTGTTTTGGAGTGGAGTAATATTATTGATTTAGTCTTCGTTTAAAAGCGATGGCGATGTTTTTTCTGGCAAAATCATTTACAGATACAAAGGTGGTTTTTTGTTTAAGTTCTTCAAATGTCATACTTAAAAGTAGTTTTGCCAAGCATTCATCTGCAAAGGAGTTCGACACAACATCTACTCCAGAAAAATCAAGAATAACCTTGTCGTTGTTTTGAATAAGGGGAAGAAGTTCATTACGAACCTTTTCGCCAAGCATTCTGGTGCCTAGATTTTCTCCTATATTGCTAAATTTAAATATTGTTTCCATTTTATTTGCCTCCTTTACCATAAATTATCAAACTCGTCTGTGTTAATAAATTCATCATCGAATTGTTCTACACAATTAGTTCTATTTTCTACTACATCATTTGGGTCAATATCCTTGTTTGAATGTAGTTCAAAGTAAACAATAGTTCCTTGCCAATGTTCATCTGTATATACATGAGTAGATTCTCCGTTGTATGACATTACGCTTTTGCAAGAATGTATTTCTAATTTAATACCAGCATTCTTAATTAGCCTAGAAGTGCAGTAAAGCCCAAACCCCATACCTTTACCATCAGTGACCTTGTCATTTATACAAGAAGCAATTGCTTCTTCTTCGCTCATTGAATTATAGTTTGGATTGGCAGTAAGAGATTTGTGTACGCCTATTCCATCATCAGCTACTAAAACTTGAATAATGTTTTCACTTGGTTGGTATCTCATGATAACAGTACCACATAATTTTTCAGAATGCGTTAAAACATTATCAAGTACCTCATAAAAACAATAACTAAGTGCTTGTAACAAACTTAATTCTATATCAGGATATGATTTTAATAAATTTACGATATCAGTATATACAGGGTGTATAGAATCTTTATCAAATACTTCAATTGATGGTGAAATGTTTGAGTTTGAAAAATATTTTTTTAATAATCCGTCTATGTTCATAAGAAAAGAGTAATTAAAAGGTTTAATGCTAACAAAAGTAAATATTTTTCTTGATAGAACAAATTTTTGAGTATTAAAATATTTTATTTCACTTAAGGTTGCAGCCGATGTTGTTTTGGAGTGGAGTATTATTATTGGTTAAGTCTTCGCTTACAGCTTAAAGGCGACAGCGATGTTTTTTCGGGCAAAATCGTTTACTGAAACAAATGTGTTTTTTTGTTTTCATACTTAATTTTTTAGTGTTATTTACTATATTATAAATGTAATTGAGAATCATTTACAGAGTTGGTAAAATCAAAAAATTAAAATATTATGACACAGGAACAATATCGTGCGGAAGCGAGCAGACTTAAAAAAGAAATTAAGAATCTTAATGCAAGTAGAGCGTCGCTTACAGACCCAGAAGAAATAGAGAGTGCAAGAGCTCAAGTACACAAGCTACAAGTGGAATACAATGAGGTCTTACAAAAACTCAAAGAGATAAAAAAAGAATACGAGTGGAAGAAATGCGTTGACCGCGAGTTCAGTGTGTATCCTAAAAAGGAGTCATAGTAGATAGAAAATCTTATAGAAAAGTTCAATCGGTTGCAACTTAACACAAGGTTGTGGCCGATGTTTTTTTTTGCTAATATCCCATAAAAATGTTATCTTTGCAGTAGCTCTTGTACCTCAAGCAGGAGTTAGGTCTTGATTACATTTTGTGAATAGTTATTGCATCACGGACATAGTTGCTGCACTTGTCGATACACAGCACGCTGTGTCCCTACACAATTAACGTGGATGTATTGCGCAAGCCTCATGCGTTGAACGTCCATATTAACTAAAATTATTAATCTTAATTTTTAATCGTAATGAGTCCGTAATTTATGTAATTTATTTTTTGTGATAGATTTATATTTAAATCTATACATTTTAATTTGTATAATTGTAACTTTTAAATTACCTTTGCATGAAGAAAATTAGAAATGTAATAATCTACAAAGATTATTTTGAGGCGTTTTTTGCGCATCAAACGCAGAAAACCAAAGATAAGATAATTAAAATTCTTGATATAGTTGAGAATTTAGAAATTATACCAGCAAATTATGTTAAACCTATTACAGGTATTTCTGGATTATATGAAATAAGAGTACAACTAGCATCAAATATCTTTAGAATCTTTTGTTTATTTGAAGCAGATAGGGTTGTAGTTTTGTTATCTGGATTTCAAAAGAAGGACCAGAAAACCCCAATAAGCGAAATAGAAAAAGCAAAAAGAATAATGAATGAATATTACAACGAAAAGAAAGGAACTCAGTTATGAATATAAAAACATTAGACCAATTTAAGGATACTCACTATGGAGTAAAAGGTACAAAGGAGAGGGATAGAATTGAAAGAGAATTGGAAGCACTTCGTATAGGGCTTAAACTTCGTACAGCAAGAGAACAACAAAAATTGACTCAAAATGAGTTAGCTCAAAGAATAAACAAAAAACGTACTTTTATTTCTAAAGTGGAAAATGATGGTGAGAATATTACTCTTAAAACCCTTTATGAAATAGTGGAACTCGGTCTTGGAGGCAAACTTAATATATCTTTTGAGTTTTAAAGTATATTACTACTCACATCGGCTGTTAACAAAAGAGGAGGCTAATGAAACCTTATTTTCAAGGTCACAAATTGTGACCTTGAAAGAAGAAATTACTGATTCAGAGGGCAATAAAGAATCAAGGTCGCAAAATGCGACCTTGAAAATCACACGTGGAGAGAATATAAAATACTTACCATATGCATTTACAGAAAATGGCATTGCGATGCTTAGTAGTGTTTTAAAATCTTCTACTGCAATTCAAGTAAATATCCATATAATGCGTGCAAAAGTCAACGACTCGTTGACCAATTAAGAATAACAAGCATACAAATTCTTAATTTATCCCAAAGATACTTTATTTTACAATAACCGTAAACGTTTTTACATTTAATTTTCTTATTAGTGTTTAAATTTTTTGGAATTAGGGAAAAATATTCTTAAATTTACAAACGTTTGCATAAATGCATAAAATTTAAACGGCATGGACTATTTAAACTTCGATAAAACAGTTTTAACCAACCTTGAAAAGTCACTTACCAAGGAATTGTTGCGCACCAATCGCTCTGGCGCATACAGCAGTAGCACCTTGACAGGTTGCAATACCCGCAAATTTCACGGACATTTAGTGATTCCAATCCCAGAAATGGATAGCGACAATCATATTTTATTGTCGTCGCTAGACGAAACAATTATTCAGCACGGAGCGGAATTTAACCTTGGCGTGCACGAATATGAGGGCGGACATTTCAGCCCAAACGGACACAAATACATTCGTGAGTTTAAGTGTGAAGTAATTCCTAGCACTATTTATAGAGTGGGTGGGGTGATTATTTCAAAAGAACAACTTATGGTGGCAAATGAGTCTAGAGTGATTACAAAATACACACTTTTGCAAGCGCATTCTGCCACAACAATTCGTTTCAAACCTTTCCTTGCATTTCGTAGTGTTCACACGCTTTCTAAGGCAAACGATATGGCAAATGCAGATGCAGGGCAAGCAAAAAAAGGTGCGGCGTACAAACTGTATCCTGCCTATCCAAACCTTTATATTCAGTTTTCAAAACAACCAAACTATACCCACGCGCCAAACTGGTACAATAATATAATGTATGCAAAAGAGCAGGAGCGTGGTTTCCCTTATACAGAAGATTTGCTTGTGCCAGGCACTTTTGAAATGCCAATAAAGAAAGGCGAAAGCATTTATGTTTCTGCAGGCATATCAGAAATTAGTCCTACTTCTTTGAAGAAAATTTGGGAAGAAGAACTTGAAAAACGTCATGCTCGCACCGATATGTATCAATGTTTGCGCAATGCAGCTGTGCAATTTCGTCACAAAGAAAACGGCGAAACATATTTGCTAGCTGGCTATCCTTGGTTCAATGTGCGTGCTCGCGACGAGTTTATTGCAATGGTAGGTTGCACTTTGGGCATTGGCGACAAAGAAGCCTTTGAAACATTGGCGGAAAGTGTAATCAAAGAATTTTCGAACTTCGTTGAAACAGGTAAAACTAATGTTATAAAAGAACTAGACTCTCCAGATGCACTTCTGTGGTTTGTTTGGGCATTGCAACAATATATTTCTGATTCTTCGACAGGTTCAGAGACCGAAAGGAGAGTTGTGCTCGATATTGTAAATTACATTCTTCAAGGAAAGCACCCAAATTTAACTCTAGACGACAATGGACTTTTGAAAATAGAAGGCAAAAATGTGCCAATGACATGGATGAATGCCACAGAAGACGGCAAACCTATTACGCCTCGCACAGGCTATGTGGTAGAAATTAATGCTTTGTGGTACAATGCTTTATGTTTTGCGTCAGCACTCGCTGCAAACCCAACACTTACCGCAAATACAGCACTTGCTACAAGTACAGAGTTGGAAGCACAAGCACAAAAAACAGCAGAATCATTTGTAAATACATTCTGGAACGGACTTTACCTTTACGACTACGTAGATGGCGATTATAAAGACGTAGAAGTGCGTCCAAATATGATTTTGGCAGTGTCTATGCCATATTCACCACTTAGCAGACAACAACAAAAATCTGTTCTCGATGTGTGCACTCGTGAGCTTCTTACCACAAAAGGTTTGCGCAGTTTGAGCCCTAAAAGTGGCTCATACAGACCAAATTACGTAGGCGGAATGCTAGAGAGAAACCGCAACTATCACAATGGTCCTGTTTGGCCTTGGTTTACAGGAGCATACGCAGAAAGTTACCTTAAAATACACAAACAAGGTGGCATTAGTTTCGTAGA
>JAEIGA010006219.1_pt1 | contig 18173 bp, 14 predicted proteins | sample 9270691 | NCBI WGS metagenome assembly JAEIGA01 (sample SAMN17057246, study PRJNA624740) | gut metagenome | biome: biome; isolation source: fecal sample | host: Bos grunniens | place: China: Xizang | collected 2019
ATTTTGGCATTTTCGACGTTCTCAATTTTAGCTTTTTTTCTGCGATTCTTTTTTTCGCGTTGAGCAGATGCTGTGTCTACGCTACCGATAGCCAATACTGCTACAAGCAGCAAACTAATTAACGATTTCCTCTTCATAATTTTAAGTTTAATGATTTATGCAAATATAATAATTATTTCTATTGAGTATTAATATAAATAAAAAAATGCCTGTCGCATTTTGCAGACAGGCACGTTAAAACTATTTAACCTCTTTCGGCGTTTCGTTGCTTTTGAACTTCATATACTCAAACCCTCGTCCATAAACACTCGTCACAGCACTCGTTGTAACAAAGGCATCTTTATCAACCGAATTAATCAGTCGATGCAGACTGCTGACCTGAACCCTGCGACACACAACCATCAATACTCTTACCGGCTCTTTGGTATACCAACCCTCACCATTGAGAACCGTAACCCCACGCTTGAGATTGACCGAAATCTGCTCAGCCAATAAATCGGGATTCTTCGTGATAATGAACAATTGCATAGACTGCTTTGGACCTGCCATCATCCAATCGACGGTATAACTGAACACTCCGACCATAATGTAACCATAAATAATCGCATCAAGGTCAAATACAAAGAATGAACTGCCAATAATAATCATATCACTGATCATATAGACTCGCCCCATACTCACATTGAAGAACTTTGTGATAATCATTGCCACGATATCGGTACCACCCGAGCTACCACCTTGCAGCAGACACAATGTTACACCTACTCCACACAAAGCACCACCAAGTATCGCCGACAACAATTTATCGTCTTTAAGTCCGAGCAAGTCAGCCGGGATTATCTGCTGAATCACCGACATAACCAGCGAAATGAATAATATAGCATATATTGTCTTGATGCCAAACCGAGGTCCAATCAACACAAGTGCAATCCCCAACAGAATGACATTGAGAATCAGAAATCCAAGACCCATAGGCACTCCCAATGCTTCCTGAATAATCAAAGCAATGCCACTTGCTCCTCCACCAACTACCTGAGCCGGAGCCAATATACAAATCCACGCAAAGGCGTAAACTACCAAACCCAATGAAATGATGATATAAGACTTCAATTCATTGAAAATATCCTTTTTACTTAACTTAACCATATCTGTGTGGGATGATTAAACATTTTTACTGCAACAAAGGTAAAAAGTTTTGAGTGAAATTATTATTTGCTAGCAAAAAAAAACTTAAATTTGTACGTGTAAAAATGCATCATTATGGAACATAATCCTGAGTACATAACCAAAATCGAAGTCAAGGGGCTATTGAATAATCTCAATATTATCTGGAAACTTAATCGACATATCAATGTCCTGTCGGGAATAAACGGTAGCGGCAAAAGTACCGTTATCCGAAATATCGCATCACTGCTGCTTAATAAAAAGAATATCGGTGAACGAAAAAATGTCATTGACTCGATGGTTATTGAGTTCAATAATGGGTCTAAAATCACAGCCGGACAAACGGTTACCGATGCTGCGTTCAACATCGATGTCATCAGTACATTCGACGTAACACTCAAAGAGTTGGAAACCTTGCAGAAACTCTCAGACGGAACTGTCCGAACAGATATGGATTGGAATCTGTATCAATTGCAACGAAAATATCTGTCATTCCAACTCAAACAGGGAAATCTGCTTGTCGATATGTTGCGTAATAATGCACCTCAGGAACAAATTAATCAGGTGATGTCTGTCAAACCCAAGTTTTATGATATGATAGACCGACTGTTCAGTCCCACAGGGAAACGGATTAATCGCAATTCCGACGAGCTGACATTCATACTTCACGAACGTGAGATTACTCCATACCAACTCTCTGCCGGAGAAAAACAACTATTGCTGATACTGACAACGGTCTTGTGTCAGGACTGCAAACCGACAATTATGCTGATGGACGAACCAGAGATTTCGCTGCATTTCGAATGGCAGAAAATTCTGCTTGAATCGATTCTTGAAATCAATCCCAACGCACAGATTATCGTAGCAACACACTCACCTGCGATGGTTATGAATGGTTGGCTCGAACACGTACACGAAATTAACGACCTGGTGGAAATTTAAACTATACAGAAATTCGGCCTAAAGAGTAGATGAAAAGACTTGTTGACAATATAAATTCAGAGTATTTCGGTGCAGTCAATAAATTGAGAGGCGGAAAGGTGCGTGTAGTCAGAGCATACGTCGAAGGCTATGACGATATTGCATTTTGGAGGCGACTGCTCGATGATTTTGAGAGTCCGGCGTTGAGGTTTGAAATTAGCGTTCCGGTCAGAGACGATTTGGCTAAAGGCAAAAATGTTGTTCTGAAGATGGCTTCAGATATCGGTGAGAATATGATACTCTGCGTTGATAGCGATTTCGACTGGCTGTTTGGTGATCATACCGAAAAATCGAGACTGATAAATCAGACACCCTTCATATTCCACACCTACGCCTACTCGATAGAGAATATTATGTGCTACTCTGAGGGACTGCATTCAGCTTGTGTTCAGGTCACAAAGAATGATATGAAAATCTTTGATTTCGAATTGTTTATGGAACAATTTTCAAAGACGATATATCCTGCGTTTCTGTGGTATGCCTTTTCAGCCCTCAAAGCTAATGAGACAGCCTTCTCTCTGAGTGACTTCCGCAATATCGTCAAATTGCACTATGTCGACCTCACAGCTAATGGTCAGCCTACGATCGATTGGGTTGCACGACAAGTTAAGTCGAAGTTAAACTACCTAGAACGTGATTACCCCAACTACCCCGAACAAATCAGTAATTTTGCCGAAGAAATTAAACTCAAATGTGACGTCAGACCCGAAAACTGCTATATGTTTATGCAGGGCCATACGCTGATGGACAACGTTGTGCTGGTCGCAATGAAGAGTGTCTGCAATAAACTGAAAGACAATATGATCACCATAATAACAAATAGCTCGCAACGTGGCAAAACTCTGAAAAACGAATTGAGCAACTATAATAATTCATTGCGAAATATCGAAGATGTCATTCAGACAAATATGGGATTCGATTCGTGTCCCCAATACCAGTACATTCGTAAGGACCTGAAACGATTTGTGGACAATTTCAATACTAACCGACAATGATTAAATATCTGTTAAGACTCCTGATTTTTGTTATCATTGCTTTTTTTACGTGGTCTGTCGGTTCGGTTGTTGTCTATAAATATGTACCCGTAACTGTTACTCCGTTAAAGGTCATTCGCTTTTTTCAGAATTTTCCGGAAGCAGGATTCCATTTTAGCAGCAAGTGGGTTCCGATTGAAAAAATTAATCCATCAATGATTAGAGCTGTCATTTCGACTGAAGATAACAACTTTGTCGAACACTACGGGATAGATTACGACGCAATAAAGATGGCTATCAAGGATAACCGCAAAGGGAAAAGACTGAGAGGTGGCAGTACGATTTCACAACAGACAGCCAAAAATGTATTTTGTCTGCCCTCGCGAACCTGGATCAGAAAGGGATTTGAGACCTGGTACACACTGCTAATAGAGCTAATCTGGGGCAAAAAACGCATTATGGAGGTCTATCTGAATGTTATCGAAACAGGAGTCAATGTCTACGGAGTGCAGGGTGCTGCACAAAAGTTTTATAAAAAAGATGCTGAAAAACTCAATACATACGAAGCCTCGATGATTGCCGCTGCACTGCCTAATCCGCGTGTGAGAAATATCGGGAATCCGTCAAGTTATATGGTCTCGCGAGCATCTCAGATTCGTGTTCTGATGAGAAAAATCGGACCTATTGAGTTTGATTAATTAATACTGCAAATATCAAATATGATTGAATATAAAGAACATACTTTAGACAACGGTCTGACCTTAATAGTCCATCGTGACAAATCGACACCTTTGGCTGCCGTAAACTTGATCTACCGCGTCGGCTCGAAAAACGAATCGGAACACAGAACAGGATTTGCACATCTATTCGAACACCTGATGTTTTCTGGCAGTAAACACGTTCCAGATTTTGATGTGCCAATTCAGATGGCTTGTGGAGATAACAACGCATTCACCAATGCCGACTATACTGACTACTATATGACCCTGCCAACATCGAATCTTGAGACAGCTCTATGGCTCGAGAGCGACCGAATGCAGTGGCTTAATATAAATTCTCACTCTCTTGAGGTGCAACGACGAGTCGTCATCGAAGAATTCAATCAACGATATCTGAATCAACCCTATGGCGACTTATGGCTGTTGATTCGTCCGATGGCGTACAAAAGACACCCATATCGTTGGAGTACAATCGGGATGACTCCCGACCACATCGCAAATGCTACACTTGACGAGGTGAGTGATTTTTATGACAGATTCTATTCTCCCGAAAATGCAATTCTAAGCATTGTTGCCGACTGTGACGAACAACTTGTGCTGGATAAAGTTAACAAATGGTTTGGAGATATTTCACGTGGCAAAACTGCTGTAACAGATATCCAACAGGAACCTCAACAGATTGAGGCTCGACGAATGACCGTAACAAGAGATGTTCCCGTATCGGTTGTTACAATTGTTTACCATATGGCCTCACGAACAAGTCGTAAGTTTCATATTTCGGACGTAATCAGTGATTTACTCTCAAACGGCAACTCTTCAAGACTATACACTCGTCTTGTCCAACAGCAACGCCTGTGTACAAGTGTGAATGCATACATTACAGGCGATCAGGATCCCGGACTATTCGTCGTGACAGGACACGTTGCCCAAGGACATACGGCCGAAGAGGTCGAAGTAGCTCTGTTACAACAACTTGAGGAGTTAAAAAACACACCTGTAAGTGACTACGAACTGCAAAAGGTTAAGAATAAATTCGAAACCGGTGCAACGTTCGGCGATATAAATATTATGAATAAAGCGATGAACCTGGGATTCTACTCGATGCTGGGAGATACAGATTTGATAAATCGTGAAGTATCAATCTATAAGTCTGTTATGCAAGATGAAATTATGCAGACGGCTCGAGAGATGTTCTCTTCGGAAAATAGTTCAACGTTGTTATACCTGACTGAAAATGAAACCAAATAGAGAAATACAACCTCCACTAACCATACCCTCAGAGATTCGTGTACCTCTCGCCGAGAAGGTCAATTCGGAGCACGGAATAGATTTATACCAAATTTGCATTGAGGATCACAATGTGCTGAGAGTGTCACTTGTGTTCAATGCAGGAGTAAAATTTCAGCAACACCCGTTTGAAGCATCATCTACGCTGAATATGCTGAGTGAAGGCACACAGAAATACTCAGCTGAAGAACTCGCTGAAATTCAAGACTACTATGGTCTGAATTATGAGGCATCGATGGATCGCGATTACTCGGTTATATCAGTCTGTACACTTCCGAAATTTCTTGACAAGGCTCTCGAATTGATTGAACAAATGGTCATATATCCCAAATTCGACCAAAGTGATCTCGATCGTTATGCTGCAAAACGCAAACAACAGATTCAAATCCGTCGTCAAAAAGGAGCATTCCGAGCTCAAGAACTATTTGCAGAGGCTCTATTCGGTAAAAATCACCCTTATGGATGTTCGTATGAAGCCGAACTCTATGACAAGTTAAACAGCGAAATGCTTGTCGAATTTCATCGTAGACATTACATCGCCCAAGAATGCTTTGCTGTTTGCAGCGGAAATGTGAAACCGGAACATACGACTCACATTTTAGAATTGCTAAACAAGATTCCGAGCCACCGATGTGCTGCCGAACATAGTGTTATGCCGGAGATAGTACAGACAAAATTACTCACCGAGTCACGTCCCGAAGCACTGCAATCAGCCATCAGAATGGGTCGAATGTTGTTTACAAGAAATCACTCAGACTTCAATGGTATGCAGATTGTATCTACAATCTTAGGAGGATATTTCGGTTCGCGTCTTATCAGCAATCTGAGAGAAGAACGAGGCTATACTTACGGAATTTTCTCAACAATGGTCAATCTGGCACATAACGGCTATTTGGCAATCTCAACCGAAGTGGCAGCCGAAGCAACGGAAGATTCATTGACACAGATTCGTTATGAGATGTCACGACTGAGAGAAGAACTCGTTTCAGAACAGGAACTCACCGCTGTAAAGAATATTATGATTGGTGATATAATGCGTATTCTCGACGGACCATTCGGCATTGCAGATGTAACTATTGAGAACATTCAAAACGGAAATGATAACTCTTCAGTGATAAAATTTTTCGAAGAAATAAAAAACATTACTCCCGAACGTGTCAGAGATCTAGCTCGTAAATACCTCACAGAAGAGGACTTTATAACAACAATTGTCGGCAGAATCCCCTAATCTCAATAACTATGGAATTAAAAAAAGAAAAATTAGAAGCACTAAATAAATTGCTATCAGCAACACCCAAACAGATTGCTGTCGTTTCACACGTCAATCCCGATGGTGATGCCGTCGGTTCAGGACTCGCTTGGACAAGTTTGCTGAATAAACTGAATCACAAGGCACGTTTTTTTGTGCCGAATGCACCTCCACAGTTTCTCGAATCAATCGACAAAAATAACGAACTGCGTAGTTTTAAGAATCGCAGTGAGGAGTATGCAGAATTCATCTCTGATTGTGATATCATTTTCTGTCTGGATTTCAACAATCTTGACCGCATTGAGGAGCTTGGTGAAATAGTACGCAGTAACCCAATGGCAACCCGAGTGCTGATTGACCACCACTGTGAACCTCACCCCCAGTTCGATTTGATGTTCTCGCATCCGGAATCGTCATCTACGGCATTTTTGGTCTATTCGATTATCGAGGCTTTGGGACTCTCAAATCTGATCGACAAAACTATGGCCGAACAGATATACACAGGTATGATGACCGATACGGGAAATTTCAGTTACAGCAATCTGACCCCCGAGTTGTTCCGTGCAGTAGCCAAACTGCTCGAAACGGGTATTAATATTCCATTAATAAACTCTTCGATTTTCAATAATTACTCGGAGAAACGTATGAGACTGCTGGGGCATATGCTCGACCAAAAGATGGTAATAGTCGAAAAACACAATGCTGCATACCAGACACTGACTCAAGAAGAGATGGCTGAGTATGAATTTAAACCCGGTGATAACGAAGGCTTTGTGAACTACCCGTTGTCAATAAAACACATCACAATGTCGGCATTCTTTATGCAAACTCTATCGTGTATCAAAGTTTCTCTCAGATCACAGGGCGATATTGATGTAAATAGTTTCGCACGAAAATATTTCAATGGAGGAGGTCATAAAAATGCTGCCGGTGGAAAATCATTCTTCTCAATGGAGAGAACTGTCGAGATATTTCTAACAGCACTTGATGAATTTTTCTCCGATAAAAATAACGAATAACAATGAAAAAAATTGGTTTGATTTCGGATACACATTCGTTTTTCGACCAGAAACTCGTTGACTTTCTGTCTGATGTAGACGAAATTTGGCACGCAGGAGATATCGGAGATATTGCTACGGCAGACACCATAGCAGCCTTTAAACCACTGAGAGCAGTCTGTGGAAACATTGATAATCACACTGTTAGAATTTCATATCATCCATCAATGTTATTCGAGTGTGAAGATGTAAAGGTTATGATGACTCATATTGGTGGTTACCCTGATCACTACCCTATGGCAATACGCGAAGCCATCGAAAAATATCGTCCGACACTATTTGTCTGTGGACACTCTCACATATTGAAGGTTATTTACGATCATAAGTATGAATTGCTACACATAAATCCGGGAGCAGCAGGCATCTACGGATTCCACAAAGTTCGTACTGCCGTTCGATTCGTGATTGATGGCAATAACATTCGTGACCTCGAAGTGGGCGAATGGAGCAGATAATTTAGACCAGATATTATTAGTGATTGCGATTCCCACCTACAATAAAAATCGCAGGACGTTTATTTAGTTCTGGCAGTTTGGTTTGTCGCCACTCTGCAACTGATAACGTTCTGATATATTGATTTTTGCTCAAAATATCGGCTGCAATGGTCAACCTCGTTGTACCCGAAAGCACACTCAGAAAATCTGCTATCAGTTTGACATTGCGATACGGAGCCTCAATGAAAATCTGAGACTGAGATTCGGTGATTGCCCTTTTTTCAAATCGTCTGATTGCATTTGCTCTATCAGATTGTTTCACCGGCAAATAGCCATTAAATGCAAACGACTGTCCATTCATTCCCGAAGCCATCAGTGCCATAAATATCGACGATGGACCTACAAGTGGAATACACTCGATACCAATGTTTTGTGCCGCAGCCACAATATCAGCTCCGGGATCGGCAATAGCAGGCAGTCCCGCCTCAGAGAGAACTCCTGCTGAACGTCCTGACATAATCGGTTTCAGCATCGGAGCAATATCTTCGAGGACTGTATGTTCATTCAGTTCGATAAATTCAAGTGAATCAATTGGTTTTTCAATACCTGCTTTACTCAGGAATCGTCGTGCCGAACGTATATTTTCAACTATAAAGTAGTCAAGCTGATTAATGATTCTGCCATTTATTTCGGGCATTTCGTCATATACTGCTCCATCTCCTATATTCGTAGGTATTAGATATATCTTTCCGTAATCCATAAACAAATAATCTAAGTTAGTCATTACAAGTTCAATTTCACCACCGTGATACCCGAACCTCCGAAATCGACGTGTTCATCTCGTGCAAATGCCACCTCTTTCACCGTGGACAAATATTTTCTGATTTCCTGCAACAATGCACCCGTACCCTTCCCGTGAAGTATTTGTAAATCACTTACTCCCAACATTATAGCAGTATCAACAAATTCTCTTACCACCTCAATTGCTTCAACAGCACGCATTCCACGAACATCGATTCTTGGCTTGAAATTCAATCGTTTATCACTCATATCATAGTTCATCTTCGGCAATGGCGTGATAACAATATTTTTTCGCATAACCTGCTTGTAATCAGAATTTGAAATCAACTCAACTTTATCAATCGATATCGTAGTGGTGACATTTCCGACTGCAATAGTCAAACGTTTACCACTCTTTGTAATGATTTCACCTACTGCATTTTGTCCAATTAACCTCACCTTATCACCCACAACAACTTCGCGTTTAGATTGGACATTGGAGGTAGTATCTTTTGAAGGAACAATCTCCGATTTCTCGCGTTTGCGTTCAGCACGAGCCTTTATCTTGGCAATTTTTCGATCAATTGCCTGCTGTGCCTGATCCGAATCCAGCTGCTCAACACTTTGACGAAATTCCTCAAATTTAAGGCGAGCTTCACGTGTAGCTTCACGTTCAGCCTGTGCCTGACGAATTTCACGAATGGTATTTTCAATCTGTCGGTTCGCATCGGCAATAATATCCCGAGCCTGCTGTTTTGCTTCATTCAATATTCTACGACGTTCATCTCGCACTAATGCGAGGTCTGTACTATATTGATCTTCAAGTTCGAGAACTCGTTTCTCTGCAACCTTTATACGTTCACGTTTCGACTGCCAATAGTTTTTGTCACGGGCAATCTCTCTTAATTGACGTTCGACATTAACTTGTTCATTACCAATTTTTTCCTTAGCACTCACAAGTATCTCATCCGGCAATCCGATTTTTCGAGCAATCTCAAGAGCAAATGAGCTGCCCGGTTTCCCCACCTCAAGGGAAAACATTGGCTTAATCTGCTGAACATCAAAACTCATTGCACCGTTTATGACTGCACTCGCACGGTCTGCATAATATTTAAGGTTAGAATAGTGTGTCGTGATTACTCCAAATAGTCCCTTGCGTTCAAACTCTTCGAGCAAACTTTCAGCAATGGCTCCTCCGATTGATGGCTCGGTACCCGTTCCAAACTCATCTATGAATATTATCGAGCGGTCGTCCGCATTACGCAGAATGGTCTTCATATTCAACAAATGTGAACTATATGTACTCAAGTCATTATCAATAGATTGTTCATCTCCCATATCCATAAATAGTTTATGGAAGATTCCCAATTCTGAATTCTCTCCCGCAGCAATCGAAACTCCGCATTGGAACATATATTGAGATAGTGCAATTGTCTTGATACAGACAGATTTACCACCTGCATTCGGCCCTGAAACCACCAATATCCGTTTGTTACTATCCAACGTAACTGTGAGTGGTACAACCTCTTTACCCTCGCGTTTCAGAGTTTGTTCGAGCAGAATATGTCTTGCACGTCGCAATGATATCAATGGTTTTGACGAAATAATCGGACTACCACAATCGTTATCAATGGCAAATCTTGCCTTAGCCCGAATAAAGTCAATGAAAATCAGAGCATTACCTGCGTGATAAATATCTTCATAGCGAGGTCTCAATCCCTCAGTAAATTCGGTCAACAATCGGACAATCTCACGACGCTCCTGAAAAGTCAACTCTTTCAGTTCGTTTGTAAGTTCAACAACCTCGACAGGCTCAATGTAGAACGTTCGTCCCGTAGCCGATTCATCAATAATCAAACCATTGATTTTCTTTTTATTGACAGCCGAAACGGGAATTACCGTACGACCATCGCGAATCGAAACCGTAGCCTCTTCAGAAACAATTCCTGCCTTTTGTGCCTCAAGCAAAATACGTTGTATACGTTTTGCGACCTGTCCTTGACGCACTGCGATTTCACGCCGAATCTGGCGTAGTTCCTCCGAGGCCGAATCTCGAACATTACCAAATCGATCAACCAGATGTTCGATGGCCTCTATTTCGTCTGGAAAATCTGCAATACCCTCAAAAATACGTTTCAACTCGAATGTCTCTTCATCACTTTTATTGCGGAAATAGTGCAATAGTCGATGTATGGTTTCAAATGCCTCTTTCAGAATTAACAACTCTGTAGGCTCAAGAAATGTTCCCTTAATATCGAGTTTATTCAGCAATTCGGTCGTATCAACATATCCTGAATTGGGAAATCCACTATCAAGCAGCAGTAATGATTTCAACTGCACGACCTGAGTGTGTAACATCGAAATTTTCCGTGCAGAGGTCAAAAAACGCATAGAATCACACAACAATTTAGCACCTTCCGTAGCACACCTTTTTTTCAGTTGCTCACGAATACGATCAAAGCCTATTTTTAACTCAAAATCTGACGGATATATCATAATTACACAATTGCTATTGGTTTGTAAAGATATGCATTTTTTTTGTCATTGACTGACATTTTTTCAGTTGCATCTGACTTATTGTCCTATTCACACCTGAATGTCAAGATATTACGGCAGTTATTAGTGACAATTTTTCTGAAATTTGTTTGTGGCAAACATTTTGTTCACACTATTATCAAACCAAAATATTGTGACAAAATGAACATTAACACAATGACCATAAAGGCACAAGAGATAATCCAAAGTGCTGCATCAATAGCATCATCGATGAACCAACAGGCTATTGAACCATTACACATAATCAAGGCTATACTTGACGAACCAGAGGGTATCGGTACATATCTGATGTCGAAAGTTGGAGCAAATCTCAATCAACTTAAAAGTCAGATAGATTCACATATCAACTCTCTGCCAAAGGTCGAAGGCGGACAACCTTATCTGTCACGCGAGACTACAGCTGCTATTCAGAGAGCCTTAGATTCAACCAAACAGTTCAATGATAAATACATTTCGACTGAACATCTTATTCTTGGAGTTATAGGCGAGAAAAACATTGCAGCCCAACTGCTTAAAGACGCAGGAGTCACCGAGAAGTTGCTGATTGCTGCGATTCGCGAACTGAGAAAGGGAGCTACAGTTGATAGCCAAACTGCCGACCAAGAGTATGATGCTCTGGGAAAATATGCATCAAATTTGAATGAACTCGCCCGCAACGGCAAACTCGACCCTGTAATCGGACGTGACGAGGAGATTCGTCGTGTGTTGCAGATTCTCTCACGCCGCACAAAGAACAATCCTATACTCGTCGGTGAACCAGGTGTCGGAAAGACAGCCATTGCCGAGGGCATTGCCCATCGAATCGTTAATGGCGATGTCCCAGAAAATCTGAAATCCAAACAGATATTCTCGCTGGATATGGGAGCCCTGATTGCGGGAGCAAAATACAAAGGCGAATTCGAAGAACGTCTTAAAGCTGTCGTCAAAGAGGTGATTAATTCAGATGGAGAGATTCTATTATTTATAGATGAAATACACACACTGGTCGGAGCAGGTGGTGGCGAAGGGGCTATGGACGCTGCCAATATCCTGAAACCGGCTCTGGCTAGAGGTGAACTGAGGTCTATCGGAGCAACTACACTAAACGAATATCAAAAATATTTCGAGAAGGACAAAGCTCTAGAACGTCGATTTCAAAAGATTATGATTGATGAACCTACCGTTGAGGATGCCATTTCGATTCTGCGTGGACTAAAGGAAAAATATGAAAATTACCATAAAGTGAAGATTCGTGACGAGGCAATCATCTCAGCCGTAGAACTATCTCACAGATATATAACCGAACGCCAATTGCCGGATAAAGCAATTGACCTGATAGATGAGGCAGCTGCCAAACTGCGTATCGAGATGAACTCCGTACCCGAAGAGATCGATTCTCTTGACCGACGCTGCCGTCAACTTGAAATCGAACGTGAAGCTATCCGTCGTGAAAAAAATCAAATCCGAGTTGATGAACTTACTCAAGTAATTGAAAATCTGAATGCTCAACGGACACAATTAATAGCCAAGTGGCAAGGTGAAAAGGATATTCTCGAACGGATTCAGTACAATCGTCAACTCATAGATGATCTCAAGATTGAGGCCACCGAAGCAGAACGTCGTGGCGACTACGGTCGGGTCGCAGAAATCAGATATGGCAAGATTCAAGATGCTGAACGTGAAATTGCAACACTCACCGAACAGATGGCAATCAATGGCGATGATTCTTCTATGATAAAAGAGGAGATCAGAAGTGAGGACATCGCAGACATTGTTGCACGCTGGACAGGCATTCCCGTCACCAGAATGTTGCAAAGTGAACGGGAAAAATTGCTGAGTATGGAGTCGCAACTGCACCAACGAATTGTAGGTCAAGATGATGCAATCACTGCAATCTCAGATGCTGTAAGACGTAGCCGTGCAGGGTTGCAAGATCCGCGTCGACCAATAGGTTCGTTTATATTTCTTGGTACTACGGGGGTCGGTAAAACAGAACTAGCAAAAGCACTGGCTGAATTTTTATTTAATGACGACAACCTGATTACCCGTATCGATATGAGTGAGTATCAGGAACGACATTCGGTTTCACGACTGATTGGAGCACCTCCTGGATATGTCGGATATGACGAAGGGGGACAACTAACCGAAGCTGTCAGACGTAAACCATACTCGGTGGTTTTGCTCGACGAAATCGAAAAAGCTCATCCCGATGTGTTCAACATATTGTTACAGGTGCTCGACGACGGTCGACTGACCGACAACAAGGGACGTACCGTAGACTTCAAGAATACGATTATCATTATGACATCGAACATAGGTTCACATCTGATAATCGACAACTTTGAGAATATTACGGATACAAACCGCAAATCAGTAATCGAAAAGACTCGCAATCAGGTATTTGAATTGATGAAACAGACTATTCGTCCGGAGTTTCTCAATCGAGTAGATGAAATCGTGATGTTCACTCCTCTGACCATCCAAGAGGTGAAAGATATTGTCCGACTGCAACTTGACAGCATTGGCCAAATGTTGAGTCAAAATGGAGTTTCGCTGACCGTAAGCGACTCGGCTATAGAGTGGCTTGCCCAAGATGGATTCGACTCTCTATTCGGAGCAAGACCGGTAAAACGTTCTCTACAACGAAATCTGATTAACGAGTTGTCAAGGCGAATTCTGGCAGGACAAATTGACCGAAATTCGACAATAAAAATTGATGCCGACGACACAGGACTCGTTTTCAAAAATATCCAATAAACAAAAAGAGAGTGTTCATTTTGATTTTCGAACACTCTCTTATTTTTATTTTGCTTAATAATCACAGATTATTACTGACGACCTTTGAGCATTCCCTCTGAAATCATAATATCTCTAAAAATTTTGCGACCAATGAAACATTCGGTGCATCTATGCGAGTTGCAATAAACCGATGACAATTGAACAAGTGCTTGTGAAAATAGTGCATTTTCGGGAACAATGCCACAACTACGCCAATGGTTTACATATCTGTTTTCTTCGGGTTGTTGCTCTCCAACAATCTTGAAGGCCCGTTCACACAATTCGTTATCACCATTTGCCCGTCCATACGAAAACATCAACGGACCTATAAAGTTTATTACCAAAATCTCCGCCGCAGATGTCCCTATGCCAGAGGGATGTTGTGTCAAAACTGACAATGAGGAATGGGTACGCCAATAATCTCTGAGCTCAAAATCAAACATTCGACGAGCCTCTTCACCCGATTTCAAAGCCAGAATTCGTTCAAGAGTGAAATCGCGTTTGGTCTCCAAATGTGAAAGGTGTATCAATCGCCTGATAGGTAAATTCTGAGGTCTTAAATTATTGCTCTTCCAACGACTCGCATTTATTACATCATTACTGTATCTCATCTGAATCTCGCGAAAACGTCTCTTAAGTTGATAAGAATATTCGTCCATCGGTTCAGCTGCGAGAAAACCAGCAACACCCAAAAGCAATGCATCCACCGACATTGAGTCTGAACTTTCACGCATCACAACCGAATAGGGTACCTCACGAGCTAACTTCATCAATGCCTCTTTGTTTGCAGGTGAACCCATATTCATTGCACCGAACAGATATATATGCATTGCTTCGTGCCAACTGCCGTGAACCGATTCGAGTATCTGCATCAAATCGTTGGATTTTCGTTCAAACCTTTCGACATAGAGCCTTGTCAAAGAGTGAATCTTTTCGTGCTCGGATATCTTACTTGCTGCAGATTGGCACCTTCCATACGAAATATCCTGCATTACCTCTGCCAAAATCTTTGGATATCTCACCTCTACAACAGTTGCTTGACTGCCGTCGAAATTAACAATTCCTACATCTGCCACTCCGACAACGTGCAAAACAACCGAATCACACGTAGGGTTACGATCATAGCCCTTGGCGTACCAATCGCTGGCAGCATCGTGTATCGAAACACGACCTGAAATCGTAGTATTATCCACAGATAATCTCACATCAACAAAGTCTATTCCGTTGATATCCGAAGTGAGTCCAACAGAGTGAATTTCGATTTTCTGACCATTTGTTGCACATAACTGTTTATTACAAAGAGCACCACAACTCCACACGAGCTTGAGAAGATTCTCGGATTGACTTTTGGTTAACATTGCGATTCAGGTTTGTTTACACTAACACAAAGTTACAAAAAAATAGCAAAAGAAGACAGATTCTCTCCACTTATAACAAAAAAGCAGAGAGTGTCTGAAGGATTATCAGACACTCTCAAATATTTCTATATTTATAAATTGACTATTTAGTCATTAACTTTATTACAGACTTCATACCATCAAGCAGCGACTGCAATTCGTGATCCTTTATCACATATGGAGGCATAACATATACCAATCGACCAAATGGTCTGATCCATACACCGTGTTCGACAAATGCAGCCTGCCACTGTGCCATATCTACATCTTCACACATTTCGACAACACCGATTGCACCCAACACCCTCACGTCTGCAACCGCAGGATTCTCTCTCAGTGAAGTCAGACTTTCATTTAATATGGTTTCAATTTCGCTGATTCGGTCCAGCGGAGAATTCTCAATCAGCAGATCAAGACTCGCACAAGCTACTGCACACGCCAATGGATTTCCCATAAATGTAGGCCCGTGCATAAAACAAGAGGGAACTCCTCGCGAAATCGTTTCTGCAACATCAGATGTCGCAATAACGGCTGCAAATGACATCATTCCTCCAGTTATGGCCTTTCCGATGGTCATTATATCCGGAGTAATCTCAGCCCACTCTGCAGCAAACATCTTTCCAGTACGACCAAATCCCGTAGCAATTTCATCAAAAATCAACAATACATCATACTGTCTGCACAATCTTTGCAACTGGCGAACATACTCTGGATTATAGAACCACATTCCACCAGCACCTTGTACTATCGGTTCGAGTATCACTGCTGCTATCTCATCAGAATGTGCAGCAAGTAATTCACGCATTTGGTCAAGATCGGAATCATTCCACGGTTCGCCAAATCTGCAGTTTGGTCGATCTGCAAAATACTGTATCGGTAGGGTGCCTGAAAATATCGAATGCATTCCCGTTACAGGATCACACACCGACATTGCGTGCCACGTATCTCCGTGATACCCACTGCGAACAGTCGCCAATTTGCACTTCTTGTCCATTCCACGTGCGTGTTGGTATTGTATTGCCATCTTGACTGCAACCTCTACGGCAACACTACCCGAATCACAATAGAATATTCTGTCAAGTCCCGAAGGCAACAGTTTCAATAGTCGTTGACCAAGTTCTACGGCCGGAGTATGGGTCAATCCTCCGAACATAATGTGTGACAAGGATTCGACCTGACGTTTCGCAGCCGAAACCAAACGCGGATGTGAGTAACCGTGAATTGCCGACCACCAACTCGACATTCCATCAATCAGAGATCTGCCGTCAGAAAGATAGATTCTGACTCCCTCACATCGTTCGACGTGATAAACAGGCAACGGATTTATCATTGATGTATACGGATGCCATAAATGTGTTTTGTCAAATTCGATTATTCTTTGCATAAATCTCTCTATTTTAAATCTGCTTTCAACACAGTACAATGACAAAGGTAAACAAAATATGGTCTATTTTGTAAAAATTCACCTACCAATCGTCACTTTTTTGCACACTATTTGCTTATATCCTTAGAAAAATTCAAGACATATAATCTTATTATTTAGAGATTATTTGCTGATGAGAATTTACACATTGTATATTTATTGAAATTTATTGAATTAATCTTGTAACTTAAGTAAATTTATAATACTTTTGTCTTTATTAAATTACATATTGATCCTCAACCTATTATATCGAAACAAATTTATCTAATTATATTTTAAAAAATTTATTGTTATGATCAGCAATTACACACCTTCCCCTCAACAACCAACCATCGTAAAGTATGTACAACCTTATCGCAACGGTATACAGTCTCACTCGCTGAATCGCCACGGAATAGGTTTTATACTGAGAGGTAAGAAATTTATCTACAACGGCGACCAAAGATTACAAATAAACCGAGGTGATATTTTCTATCTCAATATGGGACACCACTACACTGAGGACATACCCGAAAATAACCACCCGTTTGAACAAATAGTGTTCTTCTATGACAACCAGCAACTAAGCAAAATATTGGGACAATTAAGCATTAATTACCAACTGAATATCAACAATAACCACACTTGTTCTAACTGCGAGAACCGAACAATGGTTATTTATCCCGCTTGGAATACTCTAAAAAATTTCTTCACGACAATTGATCAATACATCAAAGAGGACATTTTCAGCAATGGCGATGCAGCCGAAACGCTCAAGATGACAGAACTGCTTTATCTGATTCTCTCCAACGACGAGTGCTGTCTGAAGAGTAAGATTCTCAACAATATTGATTCGGTTAAAGAGTCTTTCGAACAAATTATCAATAGTTCGATTTTCGAGGACATTTCAATCGAAGAACTCGCATCTAAATGTGGTAAAAGCTTGACGTCTTTTAAAAAAGATTTCAAAAAACAATTTTATGAACCACCTCACAAATGGTTCATTAGACAACGCCTGATGCACTCAAGATTGTTGCTTATATCTACGGATAAACCAATTTCAGAGATTGGCTCGGAGTGTGGATTTCCCAATACATCTCATTTCATAAAACTATTCAAAAAAGAATATTTGATGACACCGGCCAACTACCGAACTCATCACTGCCAGACAAGAGAGGTTAATCAATCTATCAAAAATTCAAATATTCAAACTGTTAGCAACTTATAAAACAATCTATTTCAAATTCTATCAAATATTTTATTCGAATAGTTATTGATTTAAAAAATGTATCAAAAGCAAGACGGCTCCTCGGATTGAGGAGCCGTCTTTTGTTTTGGTTGTATATCTAAGATTAGATGATACCTTGTTCCAACATTGCTTGAGCAACCTTCATGAAACCAGCGATGTTAGCACC
>JAEIGA010006220.1_pt1 | contig 18172 bp, 13 predicted proteins | sample 9270691 | NCBI WGS metagenome assembly JAEIGA01 (sample SAMN17057246, study PRJNA624740) | gut metagenome | biome: biome; isolation source: fecal sample | host: Bos grunniens | place: China: Xizang | collected 2019
AAAACAGCAGACTGCACAAAAAAGCAGAGATGCCATGATGATACCGATGATTTTGCCGAGTACAAAACTCCAGCGCGCCACCGGTTTACTGAGCAGCAGCAGCACCGTTCCGTTGCGCATTTCGCGGGAAACGGTATAACTTGCACACAGAACCGACACCGCCAGACTGAAAATCATCGTGGTTGCCATCGCGCTGTCGACCACCAGTTTGAGCTGTTCAAAAAATACAAAAATGGTCAGCCACGGATAGTGGCCGATGAGCAGCAGAGCCGCCAGCAGCATGAGGAAATATACCGGTTCACGGATGGATTCCCGGAAAGTGTTGGCGGCAATTCTGAAAAGATGTGACATGATCTGTCCCGTAAATTACTTGGCAGGGACCGGATCGACCGGGAGAGCATCGGCGGCGGGAGCAGCCGGAGCCGGCGCGGGAGCAGCTTCCTTTGCAACAGGCTGAGCTTCAACGGCGGCCGGAGCTTCAACTTCAGCGGGCTGGGCTTCCGGAGCGGCGGGCTTGCGGAGGCGACGGAGCTGAGCGGGCTGGGTGCGGATGGAGGCCTGATGGACATTTTCCCGGAAGTTGCCGGCGAGGTGACCGATGTTGAGCAGAGAATCCAATTCTTCAGCGACCCGGATCCAGTTTTCGCCGTAGATGCGGACGATCGGGGTGGCTTTGGTGTTGGTTTTGCGGAGAGATTTTTCAAATTCAGCGGAAACATAACGTTCATCGCCGATGATGACGATACGTTTCAGACCGAAACTGTCAATGACTCCGGCGAGTTCTCTCGGGGCGATGCCGCGGATCAGTTTGGGCATGACCAGATAGATTCTGCCGTCCTGCATGATGCGCAGGTAGGGCTGGTTGGTGAGAGCGTGATAGGTTTCCGCCAGAATGAAGGGGGAGTTGTAGTTACCGATGACCAGCATGGTCTCCGGACGGCGGCGGGAACCCTGGGTGAACCACGGCGCAGCAAAAAGCCCGCAGCAGCAGAAAACAAAAATGGCGATGACAGCAAAACGTTTGAACATGATAATTTCTCCTTTATTAAAAATAAGTTTTGGTCTGTACAAACTTTTATCGATAGAATATAACCGCTTGCGGTCAAAAAAGCAACCGTTTTTAAAAAAAAATTTGCAGATTTAATTTTCTGCCGGTCCGTCAATTGCAAAAAAAATACGATATTTTTTCAAAACCCTCTTGACTTTTGAGCAAAACAGTGCGATTATATGATCGTGGAAGGTTTCCAAACACAACAACGGAATTGCAAAAATTCCGGAAAGGAGCTGTAAAATGTCCGATGCCGCCAAATGTCGCAACTTCGTCATCGCTGGTCACTCCGGTAGTGGAAAAACCACTCTCTGTGAACAACTTCTCTTCTCATCAGGGGCAATCCCGAGGGCCGGGACAGTTGAAAATAAAAATACTGTAAGCGACTTTATGGCGGAGGAATTGGAAAAACAGTCCAGTATTTACGCATCAGCGATGAACTGCACATGGAAAGGTCATCGCTTTTTCTTTGTCGACACTCCGGGATACGGTGAATTCGTCGGACAGGTCGTCGGAGCCATCCGCGCCGCCGATGCCGCCGTTGTGGTCATCGATGCCATCGACGGACCCCAGGTAGGAACCGCCCGTGCCTGGAAAGTTTCCAAAGCGCGCCGGATCCCCCGTTTCGGATTCGTCAACCGTTTGGACAAAGAACGTGCCGATTTTCGTGCCACGCTGGAAGTTATGCGCAAAAATCACGGCAAGAGCGTGATCATCCCGCTCTATTGGCCGGTCGGCAAATCGGCAGAATTCAGCCGGGTGGTCAATGTTTTGTTTGACACCGATATCCCGGCTGATATTGCCGACGATGTCGCTGAATGCCGGGCGCTGTGGCTGGATGCCATCGCCGAAACTGATGAAGCGCTGATGGAGCGTTATCTCGCCGGTGAAGAGCTTACCGCCGATGAATTGCGCAAGGGATTGCGGGCCAGTGTGCTTTCCGGAAGCACGATCCCGGTTTTTGCCGGAAGCTCCAGCAAAGGTATCGGTATTGCCGAATTGATGGATGCGATAATTGAAATTTTCCCGACTCCGTTGGAATATGTCCCGCTTCCCGGCGGTCCGGAGGTGATCAGCGCTGACGGCGAAGCCTACGGTGTGGTTTCCCGCAGCGTCAACGACCAGTTCAGCGGTCAGCTCGCCTTCATCCGTACCGTGACCGGAACCTTTAAAGCCGACAGCGAAGTTTACAATATCACCACCGGTCAGAAAGAACGTTTCGGCCATCTGCTGGCGATGAACGGCAAAACTCAGACCCAGAGTACCGATGCCGGTCCGGGAACCATTTTCGCCGTCGCCAAATTGAAAAACACCAATATCGGTGACACCGTCGCCGCCAATGCCAACTGCAAATCATTGCCGGGTATCGAATTCCCCGGTACGGTGATGTCCTATGCCGTCACCGCCGCCAAAAACGGTGATGACGAAAAGATCGCTGCCGGTCTGATGAAAATCGCCGAATGCGACCCGACGGTTCAACTTTCCCGCAACGATGAGACCCATGAATTCCTGCTCTCCGGTATGGGCGATCAGCACCTGGGCATCGTCGCCAAGCGTTTGAAAGAGCAGTTCAAGGTCGAAGCGGTTTTGAGTACACCCAAAGTGCCGTACCGGGAGACCATCACCGCTTCCGGAGAGGGGCACTTCCGCCACAAAAAGCAGACCGGCGGAGCCGGACAATTCGCCGAAGTCTATCTGCGAATTGCCTACAACGATGCCGGATATGAATTTTCCAACGATGTGGTCGGCGGTACCGTGCCGAAAAACTTCATCCCGGCTATAGAAAAGGGTATTCAGGAGGTCATGACCACCGGTCCTCTGGTCGGCTGTATGATGGAACGCATCAAAGTTTCCGTTTACGATGGAAAATATCATCCGGTCGATTCCAACGAAATGGCGTTCAAGATCGCCGGTCGGATGGCGTTCCGCGAAGCGATCGCTCAGGCCCGTCCGGTTCTGCTGGAACCGATTATGAAAGTCGAGATCCATATTCCCGATTCCTGCATGGGCGATATCACCGGTGACCTCCACCACAAGCGGGGCAGGGTGCTCGGCATGTCTGTCGATGAAGGTTTGCAGGTGGTTCACGCTGAAGTCCCGATGGCGGAGATGTTCAAATACGCCACCGAACTGCGGAGTATGACTCAGGGAAAAGGATTTTTCCAGATGAATTTCGACCGCTATGAACAGGTTCCGGGAAATATTGCCAATGAGATCATTGCAAAACATCAGCCGGCGGCGGATAAAGATTGAAAAATCCGCACTTGCGGTGTAAATTATAAAAAGTTCAAAATTGCTTGCAACGGAACCGGGTAAAAGTGCCCGGTTCCGTTGCGGTGTGTAAAATTATAAGGAATTTTTATTATGAAAATCCAATTTGGTATCGGACGCAGATGCATCAATCCGGAAGTGCCCATCTCACTCGCCGGCTACTTCAACCGCAGAATGTGGGACAAGGTCCTGGATGATCTTGAACTCCGGGTGGTCGTTTTCAAAGACGGCGAAAATACCGGTGCGATCATCAACATCGACATCCTGTCGATCAACTGGCTTTTCTATGGCGCCATCCGAAAAGCCATCACCGATGCCGGAATCACCGGTTTCGATGAAAACAATCTGCTGATCTGCGCCACCCACACCCACACCGCTCCGCAGACCGGTCTGGATCCCAACAGCGAAGTCTACAACGCTTTTGTCGGTGTCAAGGCCGCCGAAGCGCTGAAAGATGCCCTTGCCAATATGGAAGAGGGCGAAATTTCCACCACCGTCGCCAGCGACAACCGCTTTGTTTTCAACCGCCGCTACTGGATGAAAGACGGACGGGTCGTCACCAACCCCGGAAAACTTAATCCCAATATCGCCCGCCCCGAAGGCGACATCGATCCGGAGATCCCCATGATCGCCATCCGTACCGCCGCCGGCATCAAGGTGCTTTTCACCGCGATGGTCAACCACACCGACACCATCGGCGGATGCGGTGTTTCCGCTGACTGGCCGGGTTTCCTGCGCCGCAAAGTCGAACCGCAGCTCGCTCCCGGCGCGATGATGGTCACCATGGTCGGTGCCAGCGGCAACATCAACCACTTTGACGTTTCCACCGATATGGATCAGACCTGCTACGCCGAACCGGAACGCATCGGTCACGGCTATGCTGAAACTGTCCTTGCCGCTCTCGATAAACTTGCTCCCATCTCCGGAAATGGTTTCAAGGTCAAGACCCAGACCGTTGCCACCGGTGTCCGCGAAGTCGATCCCGCTGAGATCGCCGCCGCCCGGGAAATCATCGCCAAATATCCGGATATCGATGTGAACAGCCCCGATTCCGTCAAGGATCTGACCAGCGAAGACCTCGCCAAAGGTACTCCTTTTGCGCTCAAGTATTTCGCCAACGCTCTGCTCAAGATCGTGGACAAAGAAAAGGGCCCCGAATTTCTGCTCCATTGCTTCCAGTTCGGCGACTCCACCATCCTCGGCTCTCTGCCCAGCGAACCCTTTGTCGAAATCGGTCTGCAGGTGCGTAAAGGTGTCAATGCCGGTAAATTCTGTCTGATCACCTCCCACGGCAACTGCAACGGAGGCGAAGGCTTCTACGGCGGTTATATCCCCAACCCCTGGAACTACGGCCGCGGCGGTTATGAAGATACTCCGCGTTCATCCGGATATGCCAAGTGTACTGCTGAGGCTTTGATCGCCGGCTGGCAGAAGCTTGCCGCCAAATAATTTTTGTGGATTTTTTCCAGCGTCTGCGGCGCCGGAAAATGTTGACAAAAAGCAAAGGCTGTTGCGAAATGGCTTTGCGGGGAAGACACCTTTTTGAAAAAAGGTTATCTTCCCCGCAACCCATCTTCCAAAAACTTTCAGCGGAATTGCTTTTATCGGGACGATAAAAGCAATTCCAACTTTTTTATAGAGTCTCGAAAATCCTGTTCCCTCAAACGGAATGCCTGAACAAAGGAAAAAATACCTTTGAGAATTTGTAAAATAAGCCATAATTTTCTCCTGTCATGACTTATTATACACCCATGTTTTCTGCTCAAATAATAGAAAAAGGCTGTTGCGAAATCTTTCGCAACAGCCTTTTTTTTATCGGATTCTACTGATATATCAGAGTTCGATTTTCAATTTGGAGTGCATTCTTTCCACTTTGGCAAGAGCCTCTTCAACGGTGGCAGCCCGGGCGAGCAGCACACCCAGACGGCGTTTGCCTTTGAGTTCGCCTTTGCCGAAAATACGCATATCGGTGTTTTCTTCGGCGAGGACCTCTTCCAGATTTCCGAAGCTGACCGCATTGGAGTCGCCGTAGACTTTGATCGCCTTGCTGGCTGAAGGTCCGTGGAAGGCGATGTTGGGGATCGGCAGTCCGAGGATGGCACGGGCGTGAAGATCGAATTCAGAAAGATCCTGCGAGATCATCGTGACCATACCGGTATCGTGCGGGCGGGGGCTGACTTCGCTGAAAATGACTTCGTCACCGCAGATGAAAAGTTCGACACCGAAAATTCCGCGTCCGCCCAGAGCTGCCGTGATTTTGCCGGCGATCTCTTCGGCTTTCTGCCGGGCGATCGGGCTCATCGGCTGGGGCTGCCAGGATTCCTGATAGTCGCCGTCGACCTGATGGTGACCGACCGGTTCGAGGAAGCTGGTCCCGTTAGCGTGGCGGACGGTGAGCAGGGTGATTTCAAAGTCAAAGTTGACGAAGCCTTCCACGATGACCCGTCCGGCACCGGCACGGCCGCCGGATTGGGATTCATTCCAGGCACTTTCGATATCGTCGGCGGTTTTGACGGTGCTCTGACCGTGGCCGGAGCTGCTCATGACCGGTTTGACAACGCAGGGCAGACCGATCTCCTTGATGGCGGCCTGGAACTCTTCGTAGTTGTTGGCAAAGCGGTAGGGGGAGGTCGGCAGACCCAACTCTTCGGCGGCGAGGCGGCGGATGCCTTCACGGTTCATGGTGAGCCAGGCGGCGCGGGCGGTCGGGATGACGTTGTAGCCTTCTTCTTCCAGTTTCAGAAGTTCAGGAGTGGCGATCGCTTCGACTTCGGGGACGATGTAGTCCGGTTTTTCCAGTTCGGCGATGCGGCGCAGTTCGGCGGCGTTGAGCATATCGACCACATAAGAACGGTGGGCAACGTGCATCGCCGGGGCGTTGGGATAACGGTCGATGGCGACCACTTCCACACCGAGCCGCATCATCGCGATGGTGACTTCCTTACCCAGTTCTCCGGAGCCGCAAAGCAGTACTTTGCAGGCGCTGTCAGTTAATGCTGTTCCAAGTTTCATAAAAAATCCTCCTTATTTTATAGATTTTATATAGTCGATTATACCTTCGGCAATTCCTACTGCCAAAGCGTCAATATAAACTGAATTGTTGAGTTTGCGCTCTTCCATCCGGTTGCTGATAAATCCCATTTCAACCAGGATACCGGGAACATTCAAATCGCGCAGAACTACGAAGTTTGCCCGTTTGACTCCCCGGTCGGGAGCTCCGGTGCGCCGGAGCAGACGGCGCTGTACCGAGTAAGCCAGAGCCAGATTGTTTTCGTCGAAAAAGTTTCCGGGTTTCCGGTCGCTTTGAACTTTTTTTGCTCCGCTGGAGGGGGCATATGCCGGCGTCAGACAAAAGGTTTCGATACCGGAAACGGAACGGTCTCTGGCGGAATTGACATGCAGAGAGATAAAGAGATCGCTCCGGTGGCTGCGTTGGATCGTGTCGATTTTTTCCAGCGGTATTTTGATATCGCGGTTGCGGGTGAAGCGGACATTGAAGCCGCGCCGGCGCAATACCGACCCCAGACGGCGTCCGGCGGCAAGGGTGATGTTTTTTTCTCTGGAAAATTGTCCGATGGCGCCGGGGTCATTGCCGCCGTGTCCCATATCGATGGTGATGGTTTTGATGGAATGTTTTTTTAATGTCGCAGGAAAAAGCAGCGGACGGAAACTTTTCACCCAGTCGAATCCGGTGACATAAGGAACTCTGCCGATATAGGTCACCGGGAAATTCAAATCGACCTTGATACCGTTGATTTCGCATCTGCGGGCATCCTTGCTCACCCGGCACCGGAAGCGCGGGGCAAGGAATTCGTGGCCCTTGCCGACGGGAACTGCTTTGGCTCCATTCAGTTTGAGCAGCCGGATGAAGTCAAAACTGCTTCTGCCGTTTACCGCCCGCTCCGGAACGAACGCAGAACGTCCGAAGCCGGAGAAAACGGCAAAAAACAAAAACAGAACTGAAATGAACCGGCAACGCAACATCGTTTTTAATCCACTTTTTCCAATTGAATACTGCTCATATAATCGTTGGTCGGCGGATACATGGCGTGAATACGACCGATCCGGATATTTTCCACCAATGAGCCCATGACAAACGCTTTAGCGGCGCAAATCGCCTCTTTCCAGGGAATATCCAGCGCTAAAGTCGCCGTCAACGCTGCCGAGAGGGTGCTGCCGGCGCCGTGAGCGGCCGAGGCGGGCAGATCGACTTTGAGCGAAGAAATTTTCCAGAGTTCGCCATTCCGGCAGATCACATCGGTCATCCGGGGCAGACGGCTTTTACCGGAAGATTGTCCGGCAGCTCCGCCTCTGATCCAGACGTCAACGCCGAATTTCTCCGAAATCGCTCTGGCGGCGGTCAGAAGATCATCGAACTTTTCGATCGCCATATTTGAGAGCAAACCGGCTTCAGCGGCGTTCGGGGTGACCCATTTGGCAAGCGGGATCAGTTCATCTTTCAACGCGGCAACTCCAGCTTCGTCCAGCAATGCTTCCCCGCTGGCGGAGAGCATTTCCGGATCGCAGACCAATTGAAGATGGTATTTTTTTACTGCGGCGGCGACAGCTTTGATGTTGGCGGCGTTGCCCAGTATGCCGGTTTTGGCGAAATCGATGTCGATCTCTTTGCAGACGGCGTCGATTTGTGAAGCGACACTTTCTGCGGGCATCTGATCGACCCGGGTCACGGTGAGCGGATTGCTGCTTTTGACTGCGGTCAGTGCGCTGCTGCCAAAGACTCCGAATGCGTTAAACGTCCGCAAATCAGCCTGTATCCCGGAACTGCCTCCGGAATCACTGCAAGCGATCGTTAATGCTGCCGGATAGGATTTTTCCTGTTGTTTTTTTCTTTTCTTATCCATAGACTTGCCTTTGGGCACTTTTTGCGTTATATTGTACATTGAACTAAATTACATCCAAATCGGTAAAAAAACAACTGATAATTTATGAGAATCGGCAGAATATTGACAATATTTTCAATTGCGTTCCTCTGTGGAGCGCCGGGAACGCCGGTTTTCGGAGAAATTCCCCTCGGCAACCGCAGCGTTTTGGAGCGCGATCACGCCGGAAACAAAGATACCGGATTTTTGCGTTCCGCCCTGCGCCGGGTCGACCGTTGGGCAAAAGAAGCAAAGGTCAAACGGCCGAAGGTACGGATGATTTTTCAGAGCGGTCAGGAAAAATGGGAGATCATTGATTCCAAAGAAAAACGGTTTATCCTGATACCGGGAAACGCCAACGATTGGGAGCGTTCGTTTGAAATGCGCCAGATCATTTTCGGAATACTTTTCTGTGCGCGTTTTTCGCTGCCCTTTCCGGCAAAACCGGAGCAACTGCCGCTGCCGGCTTGGATAACAGCTGCGGTTGATGAAGCGATGAACAGCAAATTGTCCAATGAGCAGTATTTTTCCGGAAACAAAGATTATCTGGCGCTGCAGATGATTTTCAAATTAAAGAAACAGCTGCCGGATTTTGCTGCATTGTGCAAATTTGACCGGCCTCCGGCTGATCCGGCTGCCCGGGAAGTATTTAATCAGATGTCGGTACTGTTGATGGAAATCGCCGCCGGACACCGGCTGCTGGAAAATATTTTGAGCGATTATGCCGCCCGGCGTTCGCCGGATGGCTGGACCGGACGCTTTGCTTCCCGCAATGAACTGCAGATCCAGCTCTCTGATATGGCAAAGGATCTGTTGTGGAATCACCGGATGCCGCCGCCGGACGGAGTGCTTCAGGAGCGGCTGGATTCTCTGGAAAAGATCGTGTTCCCGGAACTGGATGCCAAAAGTATTCCGACCGGTAAAATGCTGGTTTTGAGTTTTTCTGAAGCCCATCGGTTATTGTTGGATAATGAACGCCCCGACCTTGAGGAGATCCGTAAATATCACGCCCGTCAATGGAATAATTTCAGCGCCCGCCAATCTCCGGCGGTTCGGCAATTCAGCCGGGAGTTGAGCGATCTGTTTTCCGAACTGGGCAAATCCGGCGATGCCCCGGAGCGATTTGAAAAAACTTTGTATCAGTTGAAAAAACAGCTCGCTCATGAACGGGAGGTCATGCGCTGGCTGATCGATCAATCTTTCCGCCGTCTGCCGCTGGATCAACTCTACAAAAACAGCTTTTTACAATTAGAGAGTTCTGCCGGTGCCGCATCCACCTCAGCGGTGGAGAAATATCTGGAAGATTCTGAAAAAAAATATCTCGAAAATTATTGATTTTTAACCGCTCCGGGTGTAAATTCTACCTCGGTATATCAAATTTGAGGAAATTTTATGATCGAAGAAAAACTTATCATCATCGGCAATGGTCCTGCCGGATGCACCGCTGCCGTTTACGCCGCCCGGGCGGGTCTGAAACCGAGAATTTTTGCCGGGGATCACCCCTGCGGACTTCTGGCTTTGACCAGCGAAGTTGAAAATTTTCCCGGATTTCCCAATGGCATTTCCGGATTTGATCTGGTGATGGCGATTCAGGAACAGGCGGAGAAATTCGGCGCGGAAACCGATTATGATACGGTCACTGAAATCGTTTTCAATCAGGATGGCGGACATCTGATCACCGTTTCTGACGGCAGGGTTTTCCGCACCCGCGCGCTCATCATCGCCACCGGAGCCACTCCGCGCAAACTGGGCGTTCCCGGTGAAGATCGGCTGTGGGGCAGGGGAGTTTCCGCCTGTGCCACCTGCGATGGCGCTTTTTTCAAAGATGTGCCGGTGGTTGTCGCCGGCGGCGGTGATTCGGCGATGGAAGAGGCGATCTTTCTCACCCGCTTTGCCTCCCACGTCCATCTGGTACACCGCCGTGACACTTTCCGTGCCTCTGCCATCATGGTCGAACGCGCGATGAAAAATGACAAAATCACCTTTCATCTCAACTCCGTCGTCGAAGAAATTTCCGGAACGTCCGAGGTCGAAAGCGTCCGGATCACCGACAAAATTTCCGGAGACCCCACCATCATCGAAGCCAAAGGATTTTTTGCCGCTCTCGGTCATGTGCCCGCTACGGAACTGTTTAAAAATTCCGGTGTTGCCACCGATGAAACCGGTTATATCATAACTGCCAACGACAGCAGCGCTACCAATATCCCCGGTGTTTTCGCCGCCGGTGACTGCATGGATAACCGTTACCGTCAGGCGATCGTTGCCGCCGGAAACGGTGCCAGAGCGGCGTTGGATGCGGAGAAATATCTTGCCTGACGGTATGAGTTTCCGGATAATCCGGAATCCGAGGCGGCGGAATATCGCACTTCGCATTGCTCCGGATGGAGTGTTTGAAGTGCTGTCTCCGCCGGATGTCCCGGAAGAGTTCCTCTCCCGGCTGCTCTTGCGGCGCCGAACGGAACTTGAGCAGTTGAAGCAGAAAACTGCTCATTTGCGCCGCGACGTCCCTGAATTTACCGAAGGGGAACTTTTTGCACTGCTGGGCAAATTTTATCCTTTGCATTTGAGCAAAAGATTGAAAATTTTTGACGGAACGAGATTTATCATTCCGGATGGTCCCATTGGAGAAAAATCCAGCCATCTGATCTCGCTTTACCGGGAGATCGCCGAAAAATTTTTGCTCAAGCGTGCTGAAAAAATTTCCGCCGACACCGCTTTGCAGCCGAAAAAATGGCGCATAAGCAGCACCGAGCGCCGCTGGGGGTCATGCAGCAGCAGCGGCACGATCGCTCTCTCCTGGAAACTTATCCAATGTCCGCTGGATGCGATCGACTATGTCATCATCCATGAATTGGCCCACCTGCAGGAGATGAATCACTCTCCTGCTTTCTGGCGGGTCGTCGAATCTTATTGCCCTGAATTCCGCCGCATCCGCAAGCAGCTCAACGAATTCTCCCGGACTCTGCCGCTGTTGGAAGCCGGGTGATTGCTTCCGGTGGCAGCTGTTCTATGGAGTGTGCTGCCTTGCGCTCAACCGTCACGGCGACCAGCGTTCCGTCGCTGGACCCCGTCCGGCGAAGCCGCCGGTGGCAGCTGTTCTATGGAGTGTGCTGCCTTGCGCTCAACCGTCACGCAAAGAGTTGCGTGACATCGCTTCCGGCAGGAGGTGTCACCTTTCGGTGACTAAAACGCTTCGCTGATGTTTCGCCGCTGATACGGCGACCAGCGTTCCGTCGCTGGACCCCGTCCGGCGAAGCCGCCGGTGGCAGATTTTTTCTTTTTTTTCAGTTACCGCTGGGTTGCCGCGGCTTTGAGTTTTTCCGGCAAGCGGGAAAAGCGGGGGCGCTGCCGGAAATTTTTTACTGCCATTTCCACCGCTTTCCGGCTGCCGATCAGGATCAGCAATTTGCGGGCGCGGGTCATTCCCGTATAGAGCAGATTGCGTTGGAGCATCATATAATGCTGGGTCAGCAGCGGCAGGATCACCACCGGGAATTCGCTGCCCTGAGATTTGTGGATGGTTATGGCGTATGCCAGCGTCACCTGATCGGCTTCATCAAATGCATAATCGACCTGGACGCCGGAATCAAAGTTGATCACGAACAACTTCCTTGAACGGTCGATTTCGACAATTCGTCCCATGTCGCCGTTGAAAACATTTTTATCATAATTGTTGGAAGTCTGCATCACCCGGTCGCCATGTTTGAATATCCGGCTGCCGAATTGAAATTCCGATTCCGGTTCGGGATTGATCAGGGCGGACAACTGTTCGTTGAGGGTGATCGTGCCGCAGCTGCCCCGGTTCATCGGGCAGAGCAGCTGGATGTCGTCCATCGAGGTGAAGCCGAATCGTTCCGGTATCCGCTGCGAGACCATTTTGGCAATAACTTCACTGCACCGTTCCGGGTCATCCTGTTCGATCCAGTAGAAATCCTGCAATTCGCCGTCGGGGGAGGTGATTTTTTCCGGAAGCACTCCCTGATTGACCCGGTGGGCGTTGACGATGATCCGGCTCCCCGACGATTGCCGGAATATTTTAGTCAGCTTGGTCACTTTGAAAAATCCGCTGGCAATCAGATCGTTCAGTACCCTCCCGGGGCCGACCGACGGCAGCTGGTCGGCATCTCCGACCAATATTACCGAACACCCCTCCGGAATCGCCTGAAACAATTGGCTGGCGAGGATGATATCCAGCATCGACACTTCGTCGACGATCAGCAAATCGCACTTCAATGGATTGCTGCTGTCGTAATTGAATTTACCCGTGGCAGGATCGAAGACCAGCAGACGATGGAGCGTTTTCGCTTCGATCCCGGAACTTTCACCCATCCGCTTTGCCGCCCGTCCGGTCGGAGCCGCCAGTGCCAGTTTGACTTTTGCCGCTTTTGCTCTCCGGACGATCTCTCCGATGACGGTCGTTTTACCCACACCGGGGCCGCCGGTGATGATGGTGAGCGGATCGCTGAATACCGCCTGGATCGCCTGATGTTGTTTTTCATCCAGCACCAGATCACCTCTGGGGGCGACTTTGGCAAGTCGCTGACCGGCAAATTTTTTACATTCGGACAATTTGGCGATCAGGCGGGGCAGGCGGGTTTCGGCGTAGAGCAAATATGGGGTGTAGCAGAAATTTTCTTCCAGAATGATCAAACGTTTTTCAATGGCGGATTCCACGCCTCGCCGGGCAACGGAGGGCGGAAGTCCGGTCAATTCGGCACTGCGGGCGATCAATTCGTCGATGGGTGAACAAACGTGCCCTTCGGAAATCATATTGTTGATCGTAAAGACGGCGGCGGCAGTCATGCGTTCGATGGAATCGGCGGCAAAACCCAGTTCCCGGGCGACGTTGTCCGCTTTCAAAAAGCCGATACCGTTGATGTCTTCCGCCAGACGGTAGGGATTGGCACGGACGATTTCGACGGTGCGTTCGCCGTAGCATTTGAGCAATCTCTGGCAATATGCCGGAGTCAGCCCCAAACCCTGCAAAAATATCATATCTTCCCGGTGGGCCCGGGAATTTTTCCACACTTTGGCGATGGTCTGCGCCTTTTGTTTGCCGATTTTGGGTACTTCGCAAAGGCGGCCGGGGTAAAGGTCAAGAATGCGGATGGTCTCTTTGCCGAAGTGTTTGACGATCGCCGCCGCCGTTTTGGGACCGATACCGGTTACCTGAAAACGCAGAAAACGTTCGATCCCGGCAACGGTGCTCGGCGGGACGATCCGGATGGTGTCCACCTTGAAACGGGTGCCGAAGGTCTCATGTTTTTCGAAATTGCCGTCCGCCTCAAAACATTGCCCCTCGGCGCATCCGGGCATTACACCGCAGATGGTAAGGCGGCGTTCATCGTCGCTCAACACTTCGGCAACGCAAAAACCCGTATCCTCGTTTTTAAAACGGATACGGGTGATCTCCCCGGTCAGGCGGGTCTTGGTCAAAAACTGGATGTCCGGCATTTTTCTCCGGTGATTTATTTTACTGAAACGGATATTTTCATCTCACGGCCGGAATTACTGCGCAGGAGCAATTCAGTTTTTCCGCGGCGGAGAGCGTCGAGTTCCACTTCGGCATAGTGACGGACAAAGGGCCAAACTCCGTCCCGGTCGTTTTCCAGCGAGACCCGGCAGATATTCCGGTCGACGGAAACGATCTGCCAACGTTCTTTGGGGTTGCTTTCGACCTTGAATTCCAACTCTTCTCCTGAAACCAAACTTGCGGAATATCCCCGGCTGTTGAATTCTTTGATCCGGTAAAAACGTTTTCTTGTCAGCGGAGTTTTGCCGTCCGCAGGAGTCGCCGCCGGGCGGGGATGTTCAAATTCGGCATCGATATCTTCAAAGATGATTCGGGAATTGTCGGCGGTAGTCAATTCGATGGCAAGCTGTACAGCTTCCCGGGGAATGTTGAATTGCGCCCGGACTTTGCTCTTGCGGCTCTGGGCGCTGAAACGGATGCCGTCAGTATAGCGGGCGATCTGATCGCCTTTGGCATTGAAGACGATATAACTGATCCTGCCCAGGCCGCTTCCGCGGACTTTGGCGCTGATTTCAAGAATGTCTCCGGTTACCGGATTTTTTGTGGAGAGCAATTTGGTCTGGGGAGAAAGTTCAACACCGAACTCGTCGGCATCTTCGCCCGGCACGATCCGGCAGCTTCCAATTGCAAGATCCCATCCCGGAATATTTTTACCGGCAGCACCTTTGAAATCTCCATTGAGTTTCAAATCTTCTCCGGCTCCCAGCTGGAGTATCCCCATTGCAATCGCCAACAAAAAAAACTTTTTCTTATCCATCATTCAACTTTTCTCCGGTCAGGGGTGAACATTACAATGTAAATATAGGTCATTTCCCGGCGGTTGTCAAGGAATATGGATAATTTTTTGAAAAATATTGTTGCGGCGGTCAGAAAAAAAGATGGGCTGCGGCACAGTTTGCGCAAGACTTTGCAGCAGCCCCTGGGTATTTACCGGCCCGAAAGCCTCTCCTCATTACTTCCATGTCCGGTAAATCGTGCGATATTTTGCACAATTTTCAATCTAAAACATTTTTTGATTTTATCAAGAGTCGCCGGTGAAAATATTTGTTTTCAGGAGATTTGTTATGATAAAAATTGAATTTTGACAACAGTTGTGCTATATTATGTATTTTGAAATTACGAACTTTAAAATCTAAATTCTGGGGGCAGAAAATTATGGCAGACAAAGAATACAAGGATAGTGCCCTTCTCAAATTCGGAGGACATGAGGTCGAACTTCCGGTCGTTACCGGTACTGAAGGTGATAAAGCGTTGGATATTCAACACCTCCGACAAACTACCGGACTGGTCACTATCGACCCCGGATTTGCCAATACTGCCAGCTGCCGCAGTCAGATCACTTATATCGACGGCGAACGCGGTATTCTGCGTTACCGCGGCATCCCGATCGAAGAGCTGGTCAAAAAGTCGACCTTCGTCGATGTCGCCTATCTGCTCGTGCACGGTACGCTGCCGACGGCACAGGAACGGCTTGACTTCTCCAGCATGCTCAACTTGAACAGTTTGATCCACGAGGATATGCGCCACTTTTTTGATCATTTCCCGCAGGGTGCCCATCCGATGCACATCCTGTCGACCATGATCAATGCCATGGCGGCGTTTTATCCCAACGTCGATATCAACACCACCGTCGCCAACATCGAACAATCCTGCGCCCGGGTGATCTCCATCGTCCGTACCATCGCCGCTTTTGCTTACAAAAAATCCATCGGCGAACCGATCGTTTATCCCCGGCACGATCTTTCATATTGTGCGAACTTCCTCAATATGATGTTTGATTCTCCGGTGAGTCCCTACCATATCAGCCCGGAAACGGTGCGTCTGCTCAATATTCTCTTCATTCTCCATGCTGACCATGAGCAGAATTGTTCCACCTCCGCCGTCCGGGTCATCGGCAGTGCCCAGGTCAATCTGTATGCGACCATCTCTGCCGGAACTTCTGCGCTTTCCGGTCCGCTTCACGGCGGCGCCAATCAGGCGGTCATCGAACAGCTCCGCATGATCCACAAAGATGGTGATGTCAACAAATTCATCAATATGGCAAAAGATAAAAACAACACCTTCCGTTTGATGGGATTCGGACACCGGGTCTACAAATCCTACGACCCCCGCGCCGCCATCATCCGCAAAGAGTGCGAAAATTATCTCAACCGCATCGGTGCCAGCGATCCGCTGCTGGATGTCGCCCGCCGTCTTGAGGAGGTCGCGCTGAAAGATGAATACTTCATCGAACGCAACCTCTATCCCAACGTGGACTTCTACACCGGTATCCTCTACCGGGCGATGGGTATCCCCGAAAATATGTTTACGGTGATGTTCGCACTTGCCCGCTTGCCCGGATGGGTGGCGCATTGGCGTGAAATGATCGGAGATTCGACCAAGATCGTCCGTCCCCGTCAGCTTTATATCGGCAGAACGCTTCAGGAGATCGGCGAAGAACTCGAAACCCGCAGTTCCCGCTTCCTGCTCTGATCTGCGTTATTTCTGCAATGATTTATCCCGCCTGAAAACGGCGGGAATTTTTTTATAAAGAAGGAGTTGTTATGAACGACTGTTTTTCTCACAGCGTCACCACGGAAAAGAAACCGTGGACTCACCTTGATTTCGGTGACCGGCAGGGAATGGACTTTTCTTTCGGTATCATTTCCGACCGGACCGGGCGGCCCACTCCGGGGATTTTCGAGGGGGCGATCAAGACATTCAACCGGATGCGTCCGGAATTTGTCATCAGCGTCGGCGATTTTATCGAAGGCGTCTGCATGGAGGATTTTTCCGATCAGTTTCTGCAGAAGCAATGGGATTACATCAAGCCGGAGATCGAAAAATGCATCCCGCCGTTTTTCTACGTCGCCGGAAACCACGATTATGCTCCGCCGGGAGGCCGCAGCAACAGCGCCGCTTTGTGGAACCGGATGTTCGGCGTTTCCTACTATTACTTTATTTACAAAAACGTTCTCTTCCTCTGCCTCAACAGCAACTATTCCAGCTCCGGTTTGGGCGAAGAGCAGCTGCAATGGGCGCTGCAGGTGCTGAAAGAAAAATGCGACGTCCGCTGGACATTTATTTTTCTCCATCAGCCCGGCCGCTGGCTTCAGGAGGAATTCGCTCAAATCGAAGATGCCATTTATGAACGCAACTACACCGTCATTTCCGGTGATATGCACCGTTATACCAAATATGTCCGCAACGGCAGAAAATATTTCATGCTCGGTACCACCGGCGGCGGTGATTGTCAGGTCGCTCAGGGGCAGCGTGGTGTCCACTTCGGCGAATTTGACCATATCACCTGGGTTTCCATGTTCGGAGATCAGCCGGAATTCACCAACATCGCGGTGAGCGGTATCTACGACGAAAACGTGGTGACCACCGAAAAGATCACCTGGCTGACGGCAAAGTATTTCCGTGCCAACAAAAAGATCTCTCCCGAAGAGGCACAACGCCTTCGCAGCCAGGGGATCTTCATCGAAGAAACCGAATTTTAATTCGATTTCACCAATAAAAAAAGGCTGTTGCAAAATTTTTGCAACAGCCTTTTTGCTTTTATGGAATTGATTCGGGATCAGGCTTTGGCCTCATCCTTTTTTTCTTCCTTGTCAGCGTCAAGCGCTTCCAATTCAGCTTTGTCGGCGAGCGACATATTGCCTTCGACCCGACCGTTGTCGAGATAGTTGATCTTTCTCGTTTTGAGGTCACGGAAGAGCTGGATCATATCGCGGACCGAGCCGATACCGAACCAGAAGGTTACGATCACGGTGATCGCTCCCGGGACCAGCAAACTGGTGACGAGGAAGTATCCGCTCCACCATTCCAGCGGCCAGCGGTGGAAAATATTCCAGATCACGATGAATACAAACGCTCCGAGGAAGCGGTAGATGATCGAGTAGACGAAAATCGAACGCGCAATGACCCGATCCCAGAAGGTGTATTCCGGAGTGATACCGATCAATTTGTTGCAGATGGTACGCAGACTCCACTTGGTCTGTTCCTGATTGTGGTGGTCGAGGTTGTATTTACCGCGGTGGAGCATACGGTCAAGGTTGAACGGCTCTTTGCAGGTGAGTTTGGAAACCACGATATAAACCACCAGCGAAGTCAGCGTGGCGATCAGGTTGAATTCGTAGGCGTTGATGAAGCACTTGTAGGGGTTCACGCGCCAGACAACGATCGGTTCAAACGGTTTGGAGATGCCTTCGACGACGGTGGTGAAGCCATTCAGCCAACCCATGTCACGCAGGAAAGCGTAGACATTGGTCCAATACTGCTTCATACCGATGTAGCTCAATGCCATTCCGCAGCCGGTCAACAGACTTGACCAGGCGCCGATGGTCGTACCGAAACGGGTGTAAAGTCCCAGCATCACCATCGAACCGGCACCGACCCACATGGTGGTCATGGTACTCATAAAGAGGTTGATGTAGTCCAGCTGACTCATCATAGTCG
>JAEIGA010006221.1_pt1 | contig 18170 bp, 16 predicted proteins | sample 9270691 | NCBI WGS metagenome assembly JAEIGA01 (sample SAMN17057246, study PRJNA624740) | gut metagenome | biome: biome; isolation source: fecal sample | host: Bos grunniens | place: China: Xizang | collected 2019
AATCTGCTTGAATTTTTTTTGGACTCCCTTGTTGTGAATGCCACCGTAAGCCGCGAATGACGCATGGACCCAGTTGACGCCTGATCCGAGCGGGGAATTCGTCATGCATGAGGTTTCCCAGTTGTTTCTGAGATCGATGTCGGTTTTAAAGCCGAGATATTTAAGCATTTCATCGCGAGTCGATTGGCTTGAACGGGTTTTGCCGCGTTTGGTATCTTTTACGATTCTCTTGTTTTTGTTCGTCTGAGCGGCCTCCCACTCCGCCTGGCGGCCAAGATCAAACAGCTCCTTCTTGGTATAGAAGGTCTGCTTAGGATGATCGTTCATCGCAGCCGAGCGATAGATCATTCCCTGTTTGACACGCTTGCCGTTAAGCCCGACATAACCGCCGAGATCGCGTACGTTCGGAACTCCGGGGAATCTGATAATGCGAGGGACGACGTCTTCAGTTTTGAATGTCGATGAAACCGTCTCGCCGCCTGCAGTTACGGTCCATCTGTAGCCGGTTGCGATTTTCAGGTTGTCGATGTAAGTGAATTTATCTTTAAGCGTCGCCTCGTAAGCGAGTTTTCCCGTTGCCGCTTCACAAACTTTTACGGTGCATTCCGCGCCGTCTGGTCCGTCCCATTCAAGACGAGTGGTCTTAGGCCACCAGCTTTTGCGTTCTTTGCCGTCAACTTTCTCGGCAGGAAGAGCGAGGACGCTTTTACGGTAATCTTTATCACGGAATTTTTCGCGCCTTTCATTAAGCGGCATTGTGACAAATGCCTTTTGGGAATCGGTTAGGGTTGGAACGGTGATTCCATCGGCGGGTGAAATCGTCTTCAGCGAAGTGGCGAATGCACCGACAGTTGTCAATGTGGCCAATGTGACTAATAAAAGAGAGTTTTTCATTGATTCGCTCTTTTCATATGATTAAAGGAAACAAAACAGAACAATGATAGCATTAAAAGTTTGGTTCGTCAATTTCGAATTTCTTCATCTTCATCCATTCGAGGAAACCGTTTTACTGCAGCGGTTTGTGTGCCAATCTGTGTGTTAATCTTGCGTTAAATGTGAAGAATGTGATATTATAGGATGAGTTATTCACAAAGGTAAGTTAAACCGAGGAAATTAGGATGAAAAAGTTTTTAGACAAGGATTTTCTTTTGGAGACGGCTGCGGCCAAGAAGCTGTATCACGAGTATGCCGCGAAAATGCCGATTATCGATTATCATTGCCATATCGATCCTCGGGATATCGCCGAAGATCGCCGGTATAAGACGATTACGGAGGTTTGGCTCGGGGGCGATCATTACAAGTGGCGTCAGATGCGAACTTGCGGTTTTCAGGAAGACTCCGTTACCGGGTCGAGATTTTCCGATCCTTATAAGACATTTAAGGCGTGGGCGGCTACGCTTCCTAAACTCATCGGCAATCCTCTTTACCATTGGACATATCTCGAGCTTAAGAACTATTTCGGCGTGACCGAGCAGCTCGACGAATCGTCCGCGAAGAAAATCTACGATAAGTGCAACAAGACTCTCGCAAAAAAGTCGATGTCGGTCCGCGGCATAATCGACAGGTCAAAGGTTAAACTTATCTGCACGACCGACGACCCCATTGATACGCTCGAGTGGCACGATAAGATCGCCGCCGACAAAAAGTGCAAGGTGAAGGTTCTTCCCGCGTTCCGTCCCGACACGGCGTTCAACGTCGACAAAAAGCCCTTCGCCGACTATATCAAAAAGCTCGAGAAGGTTGTCGGATTCAAGATTTCAAAATTCGCCGATCTTAAAAAGGCTCTCGGCGAGCGAATAGAGTTTTTCGCTTCGAAGGGCTGCAAGGTTTCCGACCACGGGCTTGATTACGCCGTCTATGCCGAAGCGACGGACAAGGAGCTGGACGCGATTCTTGCCGCCGGCAGGAAGGGTGCGAAGATCGACGTCGCTACGGGCGACAAGTTCCGCACGGCGGTTCTTAAATATCTCGCGGGTGAATACGCTGCGCGCGATTGGGTTATGCAGCTTCACTACGGCTGCATCCGCGACAATTCCGACAAGATGATGGCCGAATTAGGTCCCGATACCGGTTTCGACGCGGTCGGCGATACGCGCGGCGCGAAGGCCCTCGCCAATCTTCTCAATTCGTTCGAACAGACGGGGAAGATGCCCAAGGTTATTCTTTATTCGCTCAACCAGAACGATAACGAGATTATGGGTTCCATCGCCGGCTGCTTCCAGTCGAACGGCACATTCCCTCAGCGCATTCAGATCGGTTCGGCGTGGTGGTTCAACGACCACAAGACGGGTATGGAGAAGCAGCTTGTGGACCTTGCGAATTTAAGCTCTCTTGCGGGCTTTGTCGGAATGCTGACCGACTCGCGTTCGTTCCTGTCGTACGCGAGACACGAATACTTCCGCCGCATTCTCTGCAATCTTATCGGAAAGTGGGTGGAGAACGGAGAAGTTATCGCGGACTATAAGACGCTCGGCAAGATCGTCCAGGATATTTCGTTTAACAATACCAACAGATATTTTGGATTTGGCCTGTGAGTTTTGCATAAATCGTACGGCTGTGGTATAATTCCTTTGTTTATGAAAGAAGACAGAGTAGGTTACGGTGCTGTAAAAAAAGCGATTGATTCCTCTTCCAGAATCCTTATTTCGGGACATATCAGTCCCGACGGGGATTCGTTGGGGTCTATGATCGCGCTCTCTCGCCTCCTTTCTGCTGCAGGGCATCCGGCGTTTGCCGCGGCGGATGTGAACGCTCTTGGCAAGTTGAAGATTTTAGACGGGGTTGAAGACATTATCCCGCTGCGAAAGCTTAAGCGTCAGAAGTTTGATCTTTTTATCGCTGTCGACTGCGGTGATATTTCTCGTCTTCCTCCCGAAATTCGGCCTTTTGCCGAAAAATTGCCGCGAATTTGCATTGATCACCATGTGACCACCGATGGGGCGTTTGGTGATGCGTGTCTGCTTGATTCGACGGCTTCATCCGCTGCCGAGCTCATATTGCGTTTGGCGAAGTGGATGGGGTGGAAGTTGGATAAGATTTCCGCCGAAGCCTTATGGGTCGCGATGGTGACGGACACGGGCCGTTTCGCTTATGCGATGACCAGCCAAGAGACAATGAGGGCGGCAGGAGAACTGCTCGGGTATGGTGTTAGAACGGCGTTTTTCAACGATCTGATTTACGGTACTTTCCCTTTAAAGGCCATCGAACTGAAGCGTATAGCGTGGCGGTCTCTGCATATCTGGAAAAACAGAAAGGTCGCGGAGGTTACGCTTACGAGAGACGATTTCCGCTCCGTGCGAGGCACAAAGGCGGATGCTGAGGATATCATCGAAATCCCGCGCAGCGTCGGCAGAAATGAAATTGCGCTGTTCTTTTACCAGATTCCAGACCGCACTAAAGAGGTGCGGTGCTCTATCCGCACCCGCGGAGATTATGACGCGACTGAACTTGCGAAGAAATTCGGCGGCGGCGGGCATCGTCAGGCGGCCGGGTGTACGATTACCGGAACCATGAACATCGCCAAGCGAAAGGTCCGCGCGGCGGTCAAGGAGATGCTTAAAGAAGCGTCCCGCAGGTAACGCTTTATAAGGAGTGACGATGGCTAAAGCGATTATTCTGACCGACGGCAAGGCGGGACACGAAAATCAGTCAAAGGCTCTCGCCCGCGCGTTGGGCTTGGATTATGAAATCGCGCCAGTCCGTTTCAAATCGAAATTCCATAAGGCGCTCTCGTATGTTTTTGATAAAATCGGCATCAATGCGAGGTCGGTTTGGGAATTCGCTCCGGAGCCTTGCGATCCTTCGCGACCGAAACCGGATGCGTTCAGACCCGCCGTCGTGATAGGCACGGGGAGCGGAACTTTCTATCCCGCCAAGTCGCTCGCCCGCACGCTCGGCGTAAAGTGCGCGGTCGTCCTGTATCCGCGCGGTTACCGTCTCAAGTCGTTCGACTGCATTATGGCGCCGTCGTTCGACAATCCTGAAGAACTTTCGAACGTGATCAGAATTCCCGCCAATCTGGTTTCGAACGATGCCGCGTTTTATGAAGAGGGCGTCAAGGCGTTCGGTAAGAGGCATACGATATCCGGCAGGCCCGCGCTTGCCGTCATCATCGGCGGACCCAACAGGTGTTCGACGATGACCGCCGAATGGATGAAGGCGCGGCTCGATGAGATTTTCGCCAAGGCGGGCGATTGCGAGAAGTGGGTTACGACTTCGCGCCGGACTCCCGCCGACGTAGAAGCGCTTGTCGAATCATATCCATGGGACTATAAGCTTATTTATTCCAAGGATCATTTCAATCCGATCCCCGCTTTTGTCGCGCTGGCCGCCCGTCTTTATGTGACGGCGGAATCGACAGGAATGCTCTCGGAGGCCTGTACGTGCGGAGGCGCAGAAGTTTTTGCGCTTGATAATTTGAAACCTGGGCCCCACAAGTTTCGCCGTTTTGTCGAGAAACTCCGTCAAAATGGATATGTTGAAGGTAAGCGTAAAGTCGATTTGACGAGCGAAACAGGTCGGGCCAAAGAACTTTTGGGACTTTTATAATGCGAACGGGTAGATTTAGCCTTTGGAGTTCGGCTATTTTGCTCTGCGTTCCGACTTTAGTTACGGTTTTGCTGGGCATATATTTTTTTGTGACGGACATTCCTGAAATGAGGAGCGAGGAAGAGTCTCAGTTCGTTGATCGGATGAGACGTTTTTCGATTGAATTGGATGAGGAACCGGAGCTGTCGGACTTTGTGTGGCAACGCCGTCGGGGCATAGTTCAAGGGGATAAATTCTGGGAATCGGATTTTCCGGCCGGTTACACATGGAAAGACTGGGATCCTGTCGGGGGAACCAAGAAAAAAGAAATGTGGGGGTGGCGCGACACTTCTCGCGGGCGTTTGGTGTGGAAGCGTTCTTCGCAGGCGGACGCATCTCTTGTCTATGGCGCATTGACCGATATCGAGAGGAGCGATCGCTCGACGGTGATTCTTGTGTTTGGCTCATTTGCGTTGCTTGTGCTCGTTTTCGCAACGGCGGTCGGTCTGAAATATCTGGTGGATTACGTAAAAAGCAGGGATGACTTCATGGCGGCGGCGGCCCATGATCTGACAACTCCGCTTGTGGCGATGAGATATATGATCGGGAGAAACGACGCCGAGGCCTCGACGCTTTGCGAGAGGTTGTTGCGTCTGGTGTCCAATATCAAGGATTTTATGCGGCTGGGCGGCAAAAGAGCTGAACCTAGAATGGTTAAGTTCGACCTTATTAAGGCGTATGAAGAGGCTTATTCGCTTTTTAGGGAGGATTATCGCGATATTTTCAACGGCGAAGATGTTGTATTGACGCGAGGCGAGGGGGTTCCTCCGGAAGGGCCCGTATTCGTCCGCGGAGACGAGACGCTGGCGGTGCAGATACTCTGGAATCTTCTTGGTAATGATTTGAAGTACGCGGCCCCGTACGGAAAAGTCGAGGTATGCGTCAGTTCAGCCGGCGAGGCGGTTGACGTTTCCTTTATAGATGAAGGGCAGGGGATGTCACGTAAAGAAATGCGTAAGGCGTTTAATCGATACTACAGGGCGAAAACCGTTTTGGTTTCAGGCAAAGGGGGCTTTGGGTTAGGGCTTTCCACCGCGAGAGAATTTGCTGAAATGATGGGCGGGCGACTGAAAGTAGCGTCGAACAGCCCAAAAGGGTGTGTATTCACTCTTTCGCTGCCAAAGTGACGGAGAATTGCGTTTATCTTTTTTCCGCTTGCTTTTGAATCACTGATGTGATATACTACGCGCCATTCTTTCACTGAACAAGGAGTAAAAAAAGATGGTAAAGATCAGAATGCGTCGCACGGGTTGCAAGAACCACGCGGCCTATCGTATCGTCGCCGCCGATGAGCGCAGTCCTCGCGACGGCAAGTTTCTTGAGATTTTGGGTTGGTACGACACTCAGATCAAGGATGAGAATTTCAAGCTTGACCTTGAGCGCGTTGACCACTGGCTCTCAAAGGGCGCCAAGCCTTCCGCCACCGTCGCTTCGCTCATCCGTCGCGCCAAGAACCCCGCCCTCAAGCCCCACCACGCCCGTAAGGCGGTCAAGGCCGAGAAGAAGGCCTAAGGAGGTAAGTCATGGGTATTAAGCTTTTGGATAAGATCAACGCCGAGCAGACCGCTAAGCTCGCCGAGAAGAATTTCCCCGAATTCCACACCGGAGACATCGTTCGCGTTTCCATTAAGATTAAGGAAGGCGACAAGTTCCGCGTTCAGGACTTTGAGGGTAAGGTTCTCGCTATCGACAACGGCCGTAAGAACATCTCCGGCAACTTCACCGTCAGCCGCGAGAGCTATGGTGTTCGCGTTGAGAAGCTCTTCCCGTTCAACAGCCCTTGGATTCAGTCTATCAAGGTCGTCAAGAAGGCATCGTCTTGGCGTTCCAAACTTTATACGGAGCGCACGTTCTGTTCTCACAAGGCTGTTCGCAAGCTCGTTAAGAAATAAGTTTAATTCTCGTTTCTTCAGTGAAGGAGCAGAAAGGGCGGAGCCATTCAGGCGCCGTCCTTTTTTTCATGCACTTTCAGCACTCTGTTTCCGTCCATAAATCGGTTTAATATTTTCCGCATGAAATTCTCATTTACATGCATTTATCGGAATTTATCAGCTCCGTCAAAAAATAGGTAAACTCCAGTTGACTTCAGAGGCTTTTTTTTGATATACTGTGCGCACTTTCGTGATTGAGGTGCTGATGTGCCGAAGAGCGAATAATTTAGGTGGGATACTCAAGCGGTCAACGAGGGCAGACTGTAAATCTGCTGGCTATGCCTTCCAAGGTTCGAATCCTTGCCCCACCACCATTTGAAAACCCTGCGAAAGCAGGGCTTTTTCTTTAAGAAAGGGTAATGAAATGGAAATAGTCTGTCTTGACCTCGAAGGGGTTCTCGTTCCTGAAATCTGGATTGCGTTTGCCGAGGCTACCGGCATTCCAGAATTTCGCCGTACGACTCGCGACGAGCCGGATTACGATAAACTCATGCATTACCGCATTGATCTTCTTGACAAACATGGTTTTAAGCTCAATCAGATTCAAGAAGTCATTTCTTCGATCCGACCGCTTATCGGCGCTGAAGAGTTTCTTGACTGCCTTCGCGAGAAGACCCAGGTCCTCATTCTTTCCGATACGTTCGATCAGTTTTCGCGCCCGTTGATGAAAAAGCTCAACTGGCCCGCAATCTTCTGCAATTCGCTCGAAGTATCCGAGGATGGACGCATCGTCGATTATAAGATGCGCTGCCCCCAGTCGAAGCTCACCACCGTCAGGGCGCTTCAGAGCTGCGGATTTGAAACGATCGCCGCGGGCGACAGCTACAACGATCTTCAGATGATCCGCGCGTCGAAGGCGGGTTTCCTTTTCCGTTCGACGGAGCAGATTAAGAAAGACAATCCCGATATTCCGGCTTTTGAGACATACGACGATTTCCTTGCCGCGATTTTAAAGAATATCGGCTGATATGTTCGCCTGCGCATTTCTTGCCGTAACGATTGCCTTCCCGAGCCCCGGGGCCCGGTTGCCTTGCGTCGAGAAATGCTATATGAGCGGCGCCGTCGAGCGCGGCGTGACGAACATAGTCGTTCAGGGCAAGGATGTACCCGTCTACAAGACTGGCGGATGGGTTACGATGGTCGACCTTGTCGAGGGAGAAAACGAGATCGTAATCGATGCCGGTTCGGTCACGACCAATTATATTTTGAAGGTCGCGAGCAAGCCAAAACCGTCTGCCGCGCCGAAAAAGGCGCCGGAATATAAAAAGCTCGAGTACGCCGATGATTATCCGCGGGCGTTAGTGCCTCCGGACGATCCGCACAGACCGGTTGTCGTAATAGATCCCGGTCATGGAGGACCTAAGGATTTCGGAGCCTTGAGTCCCCATGGTTTTGCCGAGAAGGATGCGAATCTGGCGCTTTCGCGGGCGACGCGCGATCAGCTTGAGAAGCTTGGATACAGAGTGATCATGACTCGCGAAAACGACAAGGCTCTTGTGCTCAACGACCGCGCGCGGGTCGCCTGCTCCAACAAAAACGCAATAGCCTTTATTTCGATTCATCACAACGCGCCTAATTACAACGTTGATCCGCGCAAGGTCCGTTACGCCTCCGTTTACGCGTGGAACGATATCGGCTCGGGCCTGGCCGATAAGATAAGCGGCGAGATGAGTTTGGCGCTCAAAGGCGATATTCCCACCAAAGGAGTGAAGAAGGCGAATTTCACCGTTACGAGAAATCCTGAGGTCGCCAGTTGTCTTGTCGAAGCCGATTTTATCACGACGCCGGAAGGCGAAGAGGCTATATGGGATCCCAAGCGCAGAATGCGTATCGCCAAAGCAATAGCGGAAGGCCTCAATAAATGGTATATGGGGGAGTGGTCGGACTGGCGGGGATCGAACCCGCGACCCCAACATTAAAAGTGTCGTGCTCTACCAACTGAGCTACAGTCCGAGGTCGAGCGCATATTATATCAAATCTTAGAATTGGAAATCAAGATGGAAATTGCAGTCGGTTTAAGCGGCGGTGTCGACTCTTCGGTTTCGGCTTTGATGCTCAGGAATCAAGGCCATAAAGTTGTCGGAATCACGATGAAATTATGGCGCGGCAGATACAAAGGCGGCGAAAAGGAGGCGTGTTTCGGCGCGCATGAGGCCGAGCATATCGCCGCCGCCGAAGCGTTCGCGAAATCAATCGGCATAGAATATCGCGTTTTCGATTGTTCTGAAGAATACGATAAAACCATTATTTCGTATTTCCGCGATACGTATCTTTCCGGCAGAACGCCCAATCCGTGCGTTTACTGCAATGCAATTATGAAATTCGGCCTTTTGCCTCGCCTGGCGGCCGAGGGCGGTTTAAAGTTCGACAAGTTCGCGACTGGCCATTACGCGCGGGTCGTCGAGGAGGATGGGCGTTTTAAACTTTTAAGGGCTGTGGACGAAGCGAAGGATCAGAGCTATTTTCTTTATCGCCTGAGCCAAGAGCAGCTTAAGCGCCATATATTCCCGCTCGGCGGTCTGACGAAGGTCGAGGCGCGCAATATTGCCCGCGAGTACAATCTCACCGCCGCAGAAAGACCCGATTCTCAGGATTTCTATTCGGGCGATACGGCAGAACTGATCGGCGAGGGCGACAGAGTCGGCGAAATTGTCGATCTTGACGGCAGACGTCTCGGCAGGCACACGGGGTTCTGGAAATTCACCATCGGTCAGCGCAAGGGCCTCGGCATCGGCGGCGCGGGCGAACCGTATTACGTTGTCGATCTTGATGCGCGGCGTAATCGCGTCGTTGTCGGACGTGTGAACGACGCCGTCAAGTCGTCGCTCAGATTGACCGACATCAACTGGGTTTCGATCGCGCCGACGGACGAAGAGATTCCCTGTCGCGTTAAAGTCCGAAGCGCGAGCCGCCTCGTCGATGCTGTCTATCGCAGCGGCGAATGCTTTTTCGAGAAGGGGGTTTTCGGCGTAGCTCCCGGTCAAAGCGCCGTAGTCTACGCCGCGGATTCGGAAGAACTCCTTTTGGGAGGCGTCATTGAAGCATGATTCCGAATTCCGTCCGGAAATCCGTTCGGGATTCGGCGACGTGGAATGTGGTGGTACGAAACCGATAAATTGATTTTGGCATAATCGGCACAAAACGATAATTTTTGGTATACTATACGGGTGATGGAAAATCTTGATATATCTACATTGGATCTCGGCTCGATAGATTTTACGCCAGACTGGGCTAAAAAAGATGCCGGGGTGGTCGTTGGTAAAACAAATCCTGCGAATGAGTTCGGAGACAAAAAGCCGTTCGATCCGAAGCGTCAGCCTTCGGATCGCAGGAACTTTGAGCGCAAGGGCTCGTTCAAGAAGCCCTTCGAGCGGCGTGCGCCTTTTGTGTCGCGTCAGAAACCGCTTTCGGTTGACATCAAGATTCTTCCGGACCCGAAAGCTCTCGGAACGATCATCCGCAAGCTCCAGCAGGATTCCCACGCCTATAAACTTAAAGATCTCGCTTATTTCTTTCTCGACAATCTTGCGAGCGTACTCCTTAAGATTTCTCCGAAGAAGGACGAGAACGGAGCGAGCGAGCCGCTTAAGTTTCATCAGTGCAAGATTTGCGGTTTCGCTTCTACCGAAGAGGCGGATGTGATTGCTCACGCCGTTCAGTGCCATCTCGGCGAGTACTATGAATCCAAGGAGATTGAGTGCGAGCCTCCGAAGGGTAATTTCAGCTGCGTCGCCAAGTGCGGGCTTTCGGGAGTTCTTCTCGGACCTCCGAACATTCACGAATTCAATGCGACCGTCCGCGAGACTCTCCATTCGCGCTATCCCGGTATGAGCGAAGAGGAGTACCGCTCCCATATCGTCATGGTCCGCGAGGGCGACGCGATCGAGGAGTGGCGCAAGGGGGCGACTAAAAAGGTCGTCTTCACCGCGAAGAACGCCGGCGAGAATGTCCGTGAACTTAACCGCGAGCAGGCGGAGGCGGAGTTCAAGCGCATGATTCTCCCTCAGCTTCTTGATATGCCGAAGAATCTTATGATTTCGGCCGAGGTCGCTCTCAAGAGCCCTGTAAAACCTTTGCAGTGGGCTGTGAAGGATGCCGTTGAACAGGAGCGCCGCTCTCCCTACAACATGTGTTTCGCGTTGCGGGGCGCCTTCCATCACCGCAAGATGCACTTCTTCAGAGCTAACGATTCGCGCGGGCCTGAATTTGTGATCGGAATCGAGCTTAAAGAGTTCGATTCGGCCCATGCGATCGCCGAACTTGCGAAGATAGCCGATTTTGTCGCTGCCAATCCGTGTATGACGAAGGCGGAAATAGCGCCCGACGCCGAGAGCGAAAAGCATCTGCAGTGGCTTGTTTCGACGGGGCACCTTGTCGCGTTTACCAACGGGGTTTATTCCGCTGTCGAAAAGTTTCCGAAGTACGGTCCGCAGTGGCGGAAGAAAAAGGTGAAGAACCAAGGTGAAGGTGAAGGCGAAGGTGTCGCCGAACCTGCAGCCGAACCCGTCGAGACGCCGGCTGCCGAACCAGTCGAGGCTCCTGTGGCCGAATCCGTCGAGACGTCTGCGCAAGAAGCAGAAACAGTTTTAGAGACGAAAGAAGAGAAAAAAGATGAAGCTCCCGCTCAGTTGGCTGAATGAATTTGTTAAAATCGACGACATCGATCCTAAAGAGCTCGCCGAAAAACTGACTCGCGCCGGTTTGCAGGTCGAGTCCATCGAGACTGTGGGTCCGGAGGCTCTCAGCGATTTCTTTGTTGTCGGCGAAGTGCTTGAATCTGTCGCCCACCCCGATTCCGACCACCTTCATGTCTGCAAAATCACTGACGGAAATGAGGTGTTCCAGGTCGTGTGCGGCGCGCCCAACATGCGTACGGGAATCAAGACCGCTTTCTCGAAAATCGGCGCGGTAATTCCCAACGGCGGGTTCAAGATCAAGAAGGGTAAGCTTCGCGGCGTCGAGTCGTTCGGCATGTGCTGCAGTTCATCTGAGTTGAACCTTCCCGGTGGCGATCACGACGGAATAATGGAGTTTCCCGCCGAGACGAAAACGGGAGCGTTCCTGCGCGACGTTCTCTCGATGGAAAAGCCCGAGACCGTTTTCGAGATCGAAGTTACGTGGAACCGCCCCGACGCGTTGAGCGTTTACGGTCTTGCGCGCGAATTCGCGGCTCTTCTCGGGCGCGAGCTTAAAAAGCCCGCCGTTGATTTTACCGAGAGCGATACGCCCGTCGAGAGCGAGATTTCCGTCGTCGTTGAAGACACCGTTAAGTGTCCGCGCTACACGGCCCGCGTCGTCACGTCGGTCGAGGACGGTCCTTCGCCCGAGATTATCGCCAAGCGCCTTGAGCTTTGCGGCGTGAGGTCGTTAGGTCTTGTCGTCGACGTTACCAATTATGTCCTTATGGAGCTCGGTCAGCCGATGCATGCGTTCGATTACACGAAGCTCGCCGGCCGCAAGATCGTTGTGAGGACCGCGAAGGACGGCGAGACTATGAAGACGCTCGACGGCGTCGAGCGCAAACTCGATTCGTCCATGCTTATGATCTGCGACGCCGAGCGTCCCAACGCCGTAGCCGGCATCATGGGCGGCGAGGAGAGCGAGGTTGCTTCCGGCACAAGAAGCGTTCTTCTCGAGTCGGCGCTCTTTGAGTGCTCATCGACCAAGTTCACGGCGACGAAGCTTGGGCTTTCGTCCGAATCGAGTTATCGTTACATCCGCGGAGTGGATAAGGATCTCGCCGATTTCGCGAGCCGCCGCGCCGCCCATCTTCTCCAGAAGTACGGCAAGGCCGTCATCGCCAAGGGCATTGTTGACGTCGATAACCGCCAGAAGCCTTTCAATAAGGACGTGACGCTTAATTTCGAGCGCGCCCGTAAGCTTATCGGAATTCCCGTCGGCAACGACGGCATGGTGTTTATCTTGAAGGCGCTCGGCCTTGAGCCGAGAACGAGCGGAACTCTGTATGCGGGCATCGAAAGCGTGGATTTCGGAATTCCGAGCTGGCGTTACGATATGGAGCTTGAGGCCGATCTCGTCGAAGAGGTCGCCCGTATCTACGGGCTCGACAATATTCCCGACGCGATGCCTTCGGCCCCGTCGATCTCGCCGCTTTCGGATGCTTCGTTCAAGGCCAAGAACCGACTTCGCGATCTCTGTCTTTCTCTCGGTTTCACCGAGGCGATGCATTATTCGTTCCTATCGGAGAGAGAACTTGACGAGTTTGACACGCGCGCTAAAGACAAGCGACTTGTGATTCCTGATCCGGTCTCCGCCGAATACGGCGTCATGCGCGATTCGCTTCTGCCCCAGATGACGCTTTCTCTCGGGCGCAACGCTTCCCGCCAGATCGAGAGCGCGATGCTTTTCGAAATCGGCAAGGTTTTCTCGAACGAGGGCGGGGTGCCGTCGGAGAGCGAGAGGCTTTCGCTCGGCTTTTACGGTCCCGTTGGCCGCGAGGCTTTGAGGCGCCGCGCCGGAGTTACCGAAGAAGAGGCCGTTCTCTGGCTCAAGGGAGCGGTTGAGACGCTTCTTAACAGACTCCATGCAGGCAAGCTTGAGTTTGTCTCCGCCGATCATCCCGCGTTCGCGAAAGGTGCCGCGCTTGCGGTCAAGCTTAACGGCCGCGAGATCGGAGTGATGGGAGCTTTGTCCGCGAAGATGCGCCATCCGTTCCGCCTTACGACCCAGATGGCGCTTTGCGAGCTTGAACTGAAGCCGCTTCTGAAGCGCGTCGACGCCGTCGGTCGCATAACGCCTGTCGCGCAGTTCCCGCTTGTGAAGCGGGATGTCGCGCTTGTCGCGGCGAACGAGGTCTCCAACGCCGATATCGAATCGGTCATAAGGAAGAACGGCGGCAAGATTCTCACCAAGATTAATCTTTTCGACATATTCAAATCGACGGAAATGAAGTCCTCGCGTTCGCTCGCGTATGCGCTTGAATTTCGTTCCGTCGAGAAGACTTTGACGGATGCCGAAGTCGGCAAGGCCTTCCAGCAGATTGTCGATGCCCTCAAGGCGACCAAAGGAATCGAAGTGAGGGAGAGTTGATTTATTAAGAGCGTGGGTCCTGTGTTGCACGCGGATTAAGCGGATATTTCTTCGACCGACATTTTAAAACGGGCTTGTCCCGACTTGGAACGACGGGTTTCGGAGATTCCGCGCTACGGCAATGTGGGATCTTTTGATAAAAGAGGTAAAACGATGAAAAAGACATTCTTTGCGGCTTTCGCGGCGCTTATATGTTTAGCGGTCAGTGCGAATGACAATGGGGGAATTCCCAATACGTTCGAAAAACCTGCGTTTGATGCCTTAAAGACGCTTAAGGCGACGGTGGGAAAGCCGTTCTCCGCCGGCTATGTCTTTGTCGACGGCTATTACATCACCCCTCCCTATACGGTCCAGCGGTACGGTACGGTAATTCGCATCAACGGTGTTCAGGTCACAGGAGAGATAGTTCCGTGGAGCGATTTTGTGATGACGCAGAGCGGAGCGAAGGCTGTCAAGAGCGAATCCGCCCCTGCCGCGGAGACCCAGGTTGAGACTCCGGCCGCCGAGCCGGAGGAACCGGCCGAAGAGCCCGAAGAGATAGGCGATGATGAGTCGTCGCTCGATGATCTTTTCGCGGACGAGCCGGCCGAAAAGAAAACGCGGCCTGCCGCCAAAAAGCGGGTTGTCCGTCGGCCGAAGCCTCAGCAGCCTGTCGTGAAGACGACTTATTCGTTTGAAGGCGAGTTCAAGCACAACGCCAGGACCTACGCATATCTAAAAAAGATAAATGCGGCCCGCGCTCAGATAGAGATGAATCTTCGCGGCGGCGGCTATTACTTTTTCGGTTCGCGCTACAAAGCGGTCGTAGGCAATGCAAGAACTTCAAAGTATGTGATCAATAAACTGCCGACCGTGATGAAGAATTATTCCAATCCCGACGATTTTGGCAATGCGTTGCGCTCGGCGGGCCTGAGCTATCTGCCGGTTCCTCTGATGGAAGATCTGTTTCGCAACCGTATCGGTTACATTATGCTGGAGCGCAGAATCAAGGCCGACAATTCCGGCAACGAGTGGATGAACGGGCTTTGATGGCGCAATCTGCAATCGATAAAGGATTTATATGGTAGTAATTGATAAAGAAAACTGCAAAGGGTGCGCCCGTTGCGTCGTCGCATGCCCCAAGAGATGCCTTGAAATCGGCGAAGAGCTTAATGCGATGGGTATCAAGGCCGTTAAGTATAAAGGCGAAGGATGCATCAGTTGCGGAATCTGTTTTTACAACTGTCCGGAACCGTATGCGCTGAAGGTTGAGAAGTGACCGCGGGGGTTTACGCGCGCACGACGGCCACGATATGATCTTTTCCGTCGGGCGAACAGACCTTGTGATACGTTTCGCCTTCTCCGCCGGGAGTCGTTTCCACAAAGATTTCATCTCCGGCGAGAGTTTCGCTCCTGAATACAAGTTCAAGCCTTGAAGGGCGGGCCGCTTTCAGCGGTTCCAGGAGCCATTCGACATAATGGACATTATTTACGTGGCCGTTAAGGTCGATGTGGGAGTGCTGTGCCTTGTAAGGTCCGTTTCTGTCGACGGCTGCGCCGGAAGGGACCTTCAGTCTCGCGGTGAAAGGCTCGTCTCCGAGAACGCTCTGAGTTCCGAATTCGCAGGCGTTGAGCACGTTTTCGGGGATGGGCATGATCTTTCTGGTAGACAAGTCGATGAGCATCCATTCGCTTGTCGCCAGACCGAGCGTCTCACCGTTCGCGTCTTTGATTTCAAAATCGCGCCAAGCCACGATCTTCCGCCCGCCGCGTGGAAATGTGATTACTTTTATCTCTTCCTCCCATGACGGATATCGCTTCATTTCAACGACAAGGCGAGTCAAGACCCATGAAATGTTCTCGCCTCTGGCGTCGAAATCGGATTTTGAAAAACCGAGCTCTTCCGCGTTTAAACTCGCCGCCTCCTGCAGGTAGTTGCATACGGTCGGCGTAGAGGCGAAACCATCGGCTCCGCATTCATACGAGCGTACTTTGAATACGTATTCGCCTTTTTTCATGTCAGCCGGCCATTTCCTTTACGAGTGCTGGAATTGCGCGTTCGAACGAAACTCCGTACCAATGGTCTTCCGACGTCATGCTGATGGCTTCGCATACGATATCCGCCGCCAGAGAGGCCGCTTCAAGGGCGGATCTGCCGCGCAGTACGGCGCCGGCGAAGACAGACGCGAAGACATCGCCGGTGCCGTGGGACATCCGGTCGAGACGAGGATTGAAATCATAACTGACATCCGTCCCGTCGCTGACGGCGCAGCCAAGTTCGCCCTTGCTGAAACTGACGCCGGTCAGAATCACGTTTTTCGCCCCGAGGCGGTGGAGTTTGGCGATGAGAGTTTCGATTTCGGCGCGGGTGTAGCCCGAAAGCTTGATTTCAGAGCCGGTAAGGAATGCCGCTTCCGTCAGATTGGGCAGAAGGTAGTCCGCTCCGTCGCAGAGTCGCGCCATTTTCGACGGAAAATCCTCTGCGAAGCCCGTGTAGAGTTTTCCGTTGTCGGCCATGGCGGGGTCGACAAATCTTACGGCGCCTTCGTTAGAGCAAGTGCCGATGATGGAAAGAATCGGATCAATGTGGTTTTCGCAGACGTACCCGGTATAGAACGCGTCGAATTTTATGTTCTGCTCGATCCATTTTTTCTCAACGTTGCCGAGCTCTCCCGTAAGATCCGCGAAACTCCACGTTTTGAACCCGCCCGTATGGTTGGAGAGGATCGCAGGCGGCAGAATGGCGCATTCGACGCCGCAGGCCGAGATGAGGGGTAATGCTACCGTGGTAGAGCATTGTCCGACGCAGCTTATGTCCTGGATGGTAAGAAGTCTTTTCATGTGAAAACTGCCTTTAAACTGATTTCAACCGATTAAAGAGAGGAATTCCTGACGTACTTTTTCGTCGGTTCTGAAAGATCCGAGCACGGCGGATGTCGTCATTTCGCTGTTCTGTTTTTCCACGCCGCGCATCATCATGCAAAGGTGCTTCGCTTTTATGACTACGCCTACGCCCTCTGCGCCCGATTCCGCCATTACGGCGTTGGCGATCTCTTCGGTCATGCGCTCCTGTATCTGGAGACGCCTGGCGAACATATCGACTATGCGGGCGAGTTTTGATACGCCGAGGACCTTGCCTTTTGAGATGTAGCCGATGGCGCATTTGCCGTAGAAAGGAAGCATGTGATGTTCGCACATGGAATAGAGCTCAATGTCCTTGAGGATGACCATGTGGTTCGTGCCGCTTGTGAAATATGCTTTGTTGACCACCGTTTTTACATTTTGGCGGTAACCGCGAGTCAAAAACGTAAGAGACCTGGCGACACGTTCCGGCGTCTTCTTAAGTCCTTCGCGTTCGGGATCTTCGCCCAGTTCAGCAAGAAGGCTTTTCACCAGCGATGCAATTTTCTTCTGATTCGGTTCTTTAGTTTTTTTCATAAGGATATTATATCATCTTTCTGTCTCATATAGCGGTGGTTTGCGAAAATAAACTTGATTCTAAAAGCTCGGAGTTTTTTGAAAAGGTGGGGATATCAGTGATTGTGCTGATTTGCGGATTGGGGCGGATTTTGGTACAATACTAGACAATAAAATAGGGTAGTTTAAATTGTAGAAAGGTTGAATAGAAATGAGCAATTTTTATACCGATAACGCTGATATCGAAAAGACTCTCGACGCGGTCGATTTGAGCGAGGTGGCGGAGCTTTGCGAAGAGGGCTTTCGTTTCGCGAGCGAATACGATTTCGCGCCTAAGACCCGCGAAGAGGCGATCGACAACTATAAGCGTGCGCTTTCGGTCTGCGGCGATATTATCGGTAATCGCATTGCTCCGACCGCCGAAGAGACGGATAGGGTCGGCAACATTCTTAATGAAGACGGTACGGTAACCTACGCTCCCGGCATTAAGCTAGCAGTCGAGCTTCTCGGCCGCTCCGGCCTTTCTGGCTGCACGATTCCCTATTATCTGGGCGGACTTAACATGCCTTGCACGATTCTCACCGCCTGCAACGATATCGTTTCGCGCGGTGACGCGGCGCTCATGAACATTTTCGGTCTTCAGGGTATCGCAGAGACGATCAACTCGTTCGCATCCGAAGAAATCAAGAAGGATTATGTGCCGAAACTTTGTGATGGCACTTGGACCGGCGCGATGGTTCTTACCGAGCCTGACGCGGGCAGCGACCTTCAGAGCGTTAAGACGACCGCGTGGCAGGATGAGAACGGCAACTGGTTCGTAAACGGCGTAAAGCGCTTTATCACCAACGGTTGCGGCGACGTTCTTCTCGTTCTCGCCCGCACCGAGCCCGAGTTCTCCGACGGTCGCGGTCTCAGCTGCCTTTTGGTCGAGAAGTGCCCCGAGATAAAGGTCCGCCGCCTCGAGCATAAGCTCGGTATCAACGGCTCGCCCACGTGCGAAATGGTTTTCAACAACGCTCCCGCGAAGCTCATCGGACAGCGCAAGCGCGGCCTTATCACCTACGTTATGGCGCTTATGAACGGCGCGCGCGTCGGCATTTCCGCCCAGGGTACGGGTATCGGTGAGGCGAGCTACCGCGCCGCCCGCGATTACGCCGCCGCCCGCAAGCAGTTCGGCGTTACGATCGATAATTTCCCCGCGCTCCG
>JAEIGA010006222.1_pt1 | contig 18169 bp, 33 predicted proteins | sample 9270691 | NCBI WGS metagenome assembly JAEIGA01 (sample SAMN17057246, study PRJNA624740) | gut metagenome | biome: biome; isolation source: fecal sample | host: Bos grunniens | place: China: Xizang | collected 2019
TGGCAGGGGCGCAAGGACTCGAACCTCAATACGCAGTTTTGGAGACTGCAGTCCTACCATTGAACGACACCCCTATATTTCTTTCCTTATCTTTGTATATATTATATCATAAATTTTTATAAAAATCAAATTTTTAATTTTATCGAATATTCTTTATGAAAAAGACAAAGTAGTTCATTGAACTACTTTGTCAAAATTTTATAAAGAATTTTTAATATTATTATAAATTTCCTCATGTATTTCTGAATAAAAAAATATTGATAAATATATATCAATTAACTAGCCAATATTTTTTGTTCTACCCTATATTTTATAATTATGAATATTTAACCAATTAAAGTATTGGATATCAAATATTAACCGCTCTTCAATTGATAAATTAAACCATTCTTTTTGTGCATCATAATCAGGATAGAATTTATAACAATTATTTTGATTTAAATATTTTCCATATAAATTATAATAAGATTCGCATTCATAATGTTTTGTAAACATTTTACAATAAGCACAAGCATCTGCATTTAGTATTAATTCTGTTTTATTCTATAATTCTATTGGCATTGTTTCTAAATATTTTAAAATATTCTATTTATAATGACAAACTACATTTTTATAATCTTGATGTAATGCAATTTTAAATGTATTAAAATCAAATCCTTTTGTAATGGAAGATGTTAAAGGAATGTTAGGATAGATATTTCTAATATACTATTCTAAAATTGGTGAATGAATAACAATCTCATTATTAGTTTCTGCTATCAAATCAAGAATCTGATTACAATAACTATCATAACAATGTTCCTAAGTTAACAACTAATTTGTAAAAGTGAATTTACAAATTAAGTTATGATTGTTAAAATCTTTAATACAATTTTTAATTGAATCAAAAGTTGTAAATTCAGAAGTTGTGATGGCTCTTCCACCATTCCAAATAATATTATTAAAACTTCCATATACTCCAATAATATTAGGATTAGAAAATTTACAATATTTAGAATAATGTTTTAACTATTCTTGCATAATATACGCCAGTTGAATAGTATCGCTATCCATAAAAGGTAAAAAAAAGTTATTAATTTTTACTTTATCCAACTGTTTGAACACCTTTACTATTAGAAGTAGAAGCAATACCAATAGTTTCATTCCAGGCAGATAAAGCTTTTTGAATAATTGCTTCGCCAGTTTTTCTTCTTATTTCTTGATGCTAACCAATACCTGACTAAGTTGAAGACATATCAATCTATTTACCAGTATTAGTTAATAATAAATTATTTAGCTCTTTAATACCAATAGCAGTTTCGTATTCTTCTTTTTCTTGAGTTTCAATATTTTTCATTATAATAGTTTTACCCTAATCTGTAATAAAATCTTCTGATTTAATATTTATAGATTCACCATTTTTATTAAGAATACCAATTTGAATTTTTTCATCTGAACTTAAAGGCTCTTCAGTTGTTGCAGCTTTCTACTCCCCAGTTTTTGGATGAGTACCACCTTTAAAAGTACCTATTTTTTTAAGAACTCTTCTTCGACCTTCTTCCTGAAGTAAACCTAATAAATAATTTATTTCTATTCTATCAAGCCAATCAAGTGCAATAATATTTTCTTTTAAATGACTAATATGATCTTTAATAAAATCCTCATCCATCCAATTTTGAATATCATAAATATATTTGCCATCATCGATTTTTTCATTATAAGTTTTTAAATGTTCATAGGCATCAATAGCAACATTACTGACACAAGTAGAATTACATAAATGTCCACATCCATTAGTACATTTTGTATTACAACTACCAGAACATTCACCTTTACAGTCTCCCTAACATCCAGTTTTACAACTTCCAGTACATCCATCCTTACAACCTCCAGAACAAGTTCCAGAGCAAGAACCTCCACAATTACCAGAGCATCCATCACATTGACCACTACAACTTCCGCTACATCCGCCTCCGCTACCTGCGCAAGAAGAGCAAGCATTGTCACAAGATCCTCCACACCAGCATCCGTTAGGCTAACTGTCGGTTTTACCATCATTGCCTCCACATTTACCGCTACAAGCATTAACACATCCGCTACAAGAAGCCATATTATTCCCCCTTTATAATATTAAATAATTCATTATAATTATTTTGTCCTAATATATTCAATATTTCATTATTAGGTAAATTTATAATAAATTTTTTAGATAATGTTAATGTTTTATATAATTTATTCCAATAATAAGCATTTGCTAAAGAATTCGCTTTATGCATGATACAAATATGAGTAACTCGTTTATTAACACTACCAGTTTCTTCATAATTATAGGCTGAACACCAAGAACAACCATCTGCGACAGGACAATCTAAACATTCTTTTGGAGACTATGACTATCTTGTTATATTATTAATTTTCTAATAATTATTTTTTTCTATATCTGTTGTACATATTCCGGTTTTAATATGTCCTATATATAATTCTTCTCTTTTATTATTTAAAGAACTATTCATATATCTAATACAAGGATATAATTTTCCAGTATAATTTAAAGCTAAATTACCTCCATCAGCAGTTCCTCCACACCAATTTGTAGTATTATTTTCTGGTAAAGGCTTAAATGAATCTTCATTAAATAAACTAATAAAAATTTTATTATATAAGTTATGTTCAATTAAATAATCTGCTACTTTTTTTAATTCATTATATAAAATTTGAGCATGATGAATTGTCCAACCAGGCTCATAAATACAGTTTAATCGAATCTAAGTATAATTTTCATTAATTAAATTAAATATAGCTTCACTTAAATACTAGATATTTGATGGAGCTAATGTCATTTTAGTAGGAATTTCTCTATTAAATTGAAACCTATATTGTTTAACAGCATTAATTGCTCTATCATAAGAACCATTATTGTTTAAATCTATTCTACAAGTATCATGTAATTCTTTACTACCATCTATGGAAATGCTTAAATGAGTTAACATACCATATTTCTGAAAATATTGTTGAACTTCTAAAGTATTATATAAAATTCCATTGGAACACATGTTAATTACAGAATAATATAACCAAGGATGTTCCATCTCAATCATCTATTTATAAAGATAATTTACAATTTTTTCAATTAATTGAATTTCAAGAAAAGGTTCTCCTCCAATAAATTCAAAAATAATACCTTTTGCTGTTTTTCTATTTAAATATTCATATTTATCATTTAAAAGTTCATCTATAAATAAAGCAGCTGTTTCAAAAGACATTTTATTTTTTGTTTTAAAATGCTAGTAACAATAGGTACATTGTAAGCAACAATCTTCAGTAACCTAAAAAGTTATTGTATGTATTAAATGCTTTTTCTATTCAAAAGAATATAAGCGTCCAATATAATCTTCATAAGTTTCTTCTTCTATTGCTTTATATTTAATCAACATAAATCACTCTCTATCTAAAATCTGCACTCCAAATAGCAGGACCATTACAAGCTGGAATTACTACATTTTTTTCAAATATAGGAATGAATAATTCATATGTTTTTAAAGCTTGTAAATAATCATTAAATATTTTATTTTGCTATTCTTGTGTATATATATTTAAATTAGACATATAAGCAACAATATTCATACGTGCATTTTTTTCAAAATACAATCTTTCTAATTCAGTAAAATATTCTTCATATGGAGTCATATCAATTTCTTTCATATTATAAAGTCTCCTTTTTATTTTATTATTAGAATAAATATACCATAAATTTTTCTAAAAGTCAATCCATTTTATAAATATAAAGAAATTTATATAACATATTTTTAGCAATTACCCATAGAGGCCAATTAAATATAAAAAAAATATTTATATTTTTAAGATAAATAAGATGAATAAAAGGAGTGAAAAAAATATGTCAACAAATACAACGCTTCCATTAGCTAATGTCACTAAATTAGAAGGTCTTGCTATTGACTCTTAGGTTTTGATTAATTCTAATTTATTACTTGTAAGAGAAAATTTCAATGAAACTAAAGATATAATTCAATTTAGTTTAAAAAGCTAGGTATTGGATAAAATTGATAAAATAGATTTACGCTTAGGCTCTTTAACACATTTAGATGTTAATGGAGAAACAATAACTCCAGAAGCAGGAACAGTTTGTGAATTAGTTGAAAAAAATCAAGGAGATATTGCTCAAATTTTAGAAACTATTGGTTCTACTTAGGCAACAACTGAAAATCCAAATGGTACTGGTATATAGGGGAAAATTAATGTTTTAGAAACTGATACCGCCGCATTAAAGAATACACATTTTCATAAAGGAAGACAAATTGAATTAATAAATGCTAAACAAACTTCGACTAAAGCTTTCACCGCAGGTGAAACAATTGCTTGTAGTCTTAATGCAATTCCAGGTTTAAATATTTCATCTAAGATTAATGAATATGCGCCATATTCTTATGATTTAGAAATTTCTTTATTAGTAAAAATGGATAATAATAGTTTAGATGCAAAAATAAATGGAAAATATGCAGTAGTAAATACTATATTTAATTTAAACTCTATGTATTTTAGTAATGATAGTAAAGTAGGAGTCATTAATTTACCCTTTGGAGATTCAATTTTTGTTAAATTTACAATAGGTCTACAAGCTATTAGTTTTGAGAATATATTTATGACTAATATGGCAAACTATAACAGAGAAGATATTAAAGTTAATAATGTAATTTTACATATTAATGAAGTAGAATCTGTAGTAATTAATACTACTGAATAAAAAAAATGGGAAGATACTTAATTGTATCTTCCCATTTTTTTTATTTTACTTTAATCCAAATTCGATTATTAACTTTTACATTTCCAGTTCCCCAAGTATCATATTCTGGAATTTCAGAGACAATACCAACAATGCGGTCGGGCCATTCACGAATTTCTTCACGAGTCATTTTACAAACTTTACCATTTGGTCCTGCGCAAACAGTATCACCAGCATGATAATCTTCACGATTATCTTCGCAGTAAGCAAGCACACGTCCTGCTACTGCTAATGGCGTCTTACATTCATTAGTCTTACCAATAGCAAATCCAAAAGTATCAGATACAATACCATCACAAGCTTGGAATTTTTCAGTGGTTTTATATACTTGGCCATTATCTGCAGAAGTTACACAATATCCAGGTTCAATAATTTCCTTTTGATTACGATATTCTGCATAGTCATTCCAAACTGCACCATAAACTTCTGTAGCGGTTATAGTACCAGAAGTATTAATAGTGCAAGAGTCTCTATCAGAAATATTAGACCATGTATGATTGTGGCTATTATCACCAACAGTTGTTGAAATGCTAGCACTTCCATCTGTTCCTAAGGTTGCTGAACCAGTTACATCTCCAGTTAATGCGATAGTCTACGTAACCCATGATGCATCTCCATCAGTGGTACTTTTTTTAACTAAAGCTTGACCGGCACTACCACCCTTCGGCAAAGCGACTAATTCTTTCCAACTAGCATCACCTTCTGTGGCGCTATTCTTTATTAATACCTATCCAGTACTACCGCCAGTAGGCACAGTTGTACCAGTACAAGCAACAGGTACACCATTTTTAAAATATACTGGATTAGACGCACTACCATTATCCGTATTTAATTTATCAGCTGAAGTAGCATTGCCAGTTAAAGGACCTATGAAACCGGTGCTTTGTAAAGGACCGGTCATAGTATCACCAATTTTTTGAACGAAATTTTCTCTTAAAGTATTACTTCCTGCAATAGCTTCAAGAGTTGTAGTAGGATAAATAAAAAGACCATTTTCATCCTACAATTGGACTATTTTTTTAGTATCAGCCATATTTATCCTCCTTTTTATTTTACTTTAATCCAAATACGACCATTAACTTTTACAGATGGTCTATCGGCATTTTTACCGCCGCCCCATTCTTCGTAAGTAGGTACGCAAGAGACAGTGCCGACAATGCGGTCAGGGTAATTAATAATTTCTTCACGAGTCATAATATCAACTGTGCCACCAGGAGCTGCGCAAACGCAATCACCAGGTTTATAATTATTACGATTTTGATATGGATAAGCAAGAACTCTTCCTGCTACTGCAATTGGAGTACGTGCACGTTCAGTTTCACCTTGGCTAAATCCCCAAGTATCAGAACTTATTCCTGCAAAATGAGATAAACGCTCTGTGGTTTTAGATAATGTATCATCACCATTCTCCATTAATACATATCCAGAATCTTCGCAATCAGATTCACGACATTCAGCATAGTCATTCCAAACAGCACCAGTTACTGAATTGCCTTCACACCACATTCTTTTCCAACTATACCAAGAACCAGAACCACCAACATCAGAAGGATTACCTCCTCTTAAATATACATTAGGACCACTGTAGTCAAAAGCAATTTGATTAATTGTATCTCCTGCACTATGTAACACTAACATTTGTCCCCAAGAGCAGTTAGGAGCATTTGTGTCTTGAGAGCAATCTCCTAAACGATATACTCCTGATTGTGTTAAAGTATTAAAATCTTGTCCAGACCCTCCAAAAGACTACTTATCTACCATATAATTTAAAGCTGGTAAATTTTGCCAACCAGCGTCTCCGTCAGTAGTACTGTTTTTTACCAGATACTAACCAGCACTACCACCTTTTGGTAAAGCGACTAATTCTTTCCAAGACGCGTCTCCATTAGTACCGCTATTTTTAATTAATACATGACCAGTACTACCACCTGCTGGAACATAAAGTTTGCTATTAACTAATTCCTAAGTTGCATAAGTATTAACAATATTATTACCTGCGCCATCAGCAGTGGCTTTATCTGCGGAAGTTGCATTACCAGTTAATGGACCTATAAAGCCAGTACTAATCAATGGACCACTCATAGTATCGCCAGTCTTTAAGACACAGAAAGTGCTACTAGTAGATGGGTCAACATCATCGGCCCCAATTTCTTCATAGAAAGTAAAGTTTTCTACACAGGCAGTAGGAACACCATTATTAAAATAAATTGGTTGTTTAGTATGGCCTGCGGTGATATCCATCTTATCAATTCTATCATTTGTTTCATTTAAAGCATCAGTAAACTCATCATCTTTATCTTCTCTAGCTTGAATTTCAGCATCTAAAGCGGATTTAACTGCTTTCAGTCCAATGCTTGTTTCACCTTCAGCTTTTGGAATAGTAATAAAATCTTCAGCTTTAATAACGCCATTATTACTTACGACACCATCTTCCTCAACTTTGAATCCAATATTACCATCTTTGTCAGTAATATAGAATCCATCAGGCGCAGAAGCATCCATGTATTGAGTACGAGTCTCAACAGAAATTAATCTACCATCATGGTCCGCAAGCTAATCACTCTACTCTCCATTAGTAATATGAATATTACCAATTTCAGTTTCACAATCTGTTACTCTATTAGAAAGATTATCTATGCTATTTTTATTAGTTGTGATATTATCTTCATTAGCAGATATTTTAGCTTGTAATGGGTCTAAAATAGTATCTTTTAAAGCAGTATTAATAGCTTCAATATTGGCCGCAAGATTATCTTCTATTGCAGTATCTTTAGTTCTTAATTCATCAGCCAAAGTTTTAATATCTGCATCTATTTCAGCCTGTAATTGAGTTTTTGTAGTATCAATTTTAGTATCTAGAGTATTATATACTGTAGTGACTCTTTCATCTACGACATCAATTCTATCATTTAAATCTTCATCAAGTTTATTGATAGCATCGGTGATACCTGATAAATCTGCTGTTGTAGTTTCTGCTTTAGTAATATGACCATACTCATCATAAGTGATTTTCGGTATGGTAATAGAAGTATTAACACTTCCACTAGTTCCACTTACGCTGCCAGTAGCAATAGAATTAATATGTCCAATTTTATCAGAGCTTATATTTAAACCTCTATCAACTTGGGCAGATATGGTAATTGACTCTTCAGACAATGCACCAGTATTATCAAGAATTAAGCCATCTCCAGCGATGATTTTATTATCAGAAATTGCGTTAATAGCGTCACTTAATTCTTCATCTTTTTTTACTAGCTCCTCATCTTTAGTTCTTAATTCTTCAGCTAAATTATCAATTTTTGTATCTAAATCAGAATCTTTTTTTCTTAATTCTTCAGCTAATGTATTAATATCACTTTCAATCTTCTCTTCTAAATCTTTTTCAGTTTCATTGATTAAGTTAGTTAAAGCATCATTTAGTTCGATGTCTTTATCCTGTAAAGCTTTTATTTCTTCAGCTCTTGTTTTAATTTCTTCATCTAATGCTCCATTTAGACCTCTTAAACTAATATCTCCATTAGAGATATAAAAATCGTAAAAAGCTTTAGCAGTGCCAGTAGTGTCAACTGAAAAACCTACATAGCCATTTTCATCGGTAATCTAGAAAGCATCTGGGTCTGAAGCATTCATAAACTAAGTGCGAGTTTCTAAATTAGCAGCTCTAGTTTCTAGGTTACTAATATTATCATTTTGTTCGTCATCAAGTTTACGAATTTCCTCAATCTCTGTTTCATTTGCTCCGACTCGTTGAGTTAAATTACTAATATCGGTATCATTAGATTCGATATTTGCTTTATTTTCATTTATTCTGTTGGATAAAGATTCAACATGTTCAGCAATTGCTTCATTTAAAGCAGTTACTTCTTTTTCTAAATTATCAGATAACTCTTTATCTTTTTCATCCAACGCAGATTTTACACTGTCAATTTTTGAATCTAAAGTTTGATTAATTCCATCAATTTTAGAATCTAAAGTTGTATTAACATTGCTAATATTACCTTCAAGTTCAGTTTTAGTATCATTAATTAATTTAGTTAAATCTTCTTCAACTTTACTAATATTATCTAAGATAGCACCATCTTGTGGCATATTAATAGTCACAGATTTAATAGCAGTAACTCTACCATATGTATCAACTGTAATATGAGGAATGGTAAATGAATTATTAAATCCACTAGAATAATCAGTAGATTCACCAAAAGAACCAGTTGTTAAATCTTTAACTGCTTCTAATTGAATACTATCTTCATTTACTTGGATACCATCACCAGCGACAATATCAATAGTCATACTATTAGCAAGAGAACCACCGCCAGTTAAACCTGCGCCCGCAGTGACAGTACGAGCTTCAATATCACTAATACTATCGGTCAATAGAGTATCTTTTTCATCTAAAGTTTCTAACTTTTGGACTAGAGAAACATTACCATTTGATAAAATAAAATCAAAACTCTTTACTCCCTAGTCATCAACTTGAACACCAATTTTACCATCTTTATCAACAATTTGGAATACTCCTTCATCAGAGCTAGCATCCATATATTTAGTTCTAGTTTCTACTTGTGCAAGACGAGGTACAATATTATCAACTTCGCTACTATCACCAGCAATGTCTGCTTCGATTCTAGCGATAGCATCCATAACTTCACTATCATTTACAATTTGAATAGTTTTAGTTTGTGCAGAAGTGATTCTACCGTAATCATCAACGGTAAAATATGGTACTTTAAATTCTCTAGTTGATTGAGGTTCTAGGTCTGGGATATCAGCATCTTGGCCATAACTACCAGCGCTAGTTAACGTTTTCATAGCAACTTTATTATTATCATCAATGACAATGGTATGATTGTCTGTTACTACGCTAAAACCAAAATCTTGACTTAAAGTGCCGCCGCCGGTTAAACCTGCGCCAGCTTCAATAGTAATACTGCGATAGGCATAACTACCTTCATCGCCAAGTAATTCCCAATGTTCGCCAGTCCATAAGTATTCTTGATAGATTTCACCATTGGCATTGTATAAAACAATATTGCCCGGTTCCAAGTCTGTAGTGGCGACTGAACTACCATTAATAAAAGGAGCTTCTATTCCCCCATCAGTTATTGGGAAAGTTGAAATACCTCTATATACTAAAGCTCCAGTAATGCCAAGGTCTTTGGCAGCAACAACAATATTTTCACTACCATTAAAATGCTTATTGCCGATAGACAATGTACCCTTAGTAGAATCAGCCACACCAACATGAATATTACCATTTTGAATTTTATCTAATGTTTCATCAATTCTAACGATAGCATCAGTATGTTCGTCTACTAATGTTACAGTTGAGTCTAAAGTATTACCTTTATCATCTAACTTAACAGATTTAGTATAAGTAAAAGGAATGAATATTTGATTTTCATTATCCCTTAGCCAACCAACATTATAAGTGTTTGACATAAGTTATTTTCCTCCCTTTCTTGAATTTTATTTTTACTTTTTATTAAAAAGTATCATCCTATAGATTATTGAATATTTTTCTAGGATAAGTAATTCTTTTCGGCCAAATTATATCAATAGTCACTTTTTTAATTTTTATATATTTATGAGAAAATTATTGTAAAAAAGGAGGATTTTCTTATTTATGTCAGTATTAACTTTTAAATATGGAAAAAACTTAACTGATTCAACTCCTTTTATTGCTGGTACTATATTTCTTGATATAGAAACCGGTGAATTATTTTATGATGACCCAACAGCAGAAAAATAGATTCATTAGAAAATTATAGACACTAATACCTTAACCTATTGGGTAAAAGAGACTATAATGTCAGATGGTTCTATTATACAAGGAACTGATAACCCACCCTCTGGAGATAATGGAGGAAATGGTTCTGGAGATAATGGCGGAAGTGATACTTCTTCTAATACCTCTGCTATCTTAGGAAAAGCAATCCTTGGCAAGATGTTGCTTGGTACATAGTAAAGGGGTGAGATAGGATGACAGAAAAACTCTTTCATAAAGGTTGGTTATATGAACGAGATGGCGTAAGATTTGTCCCATTTGTTTTAAAAGAAAGTATTGTCGATAGAGAAGGCAAGCTTGGATGGGCAAATGATGTTGATATTAAATTAACTGAGTTAGAAGACGCATTAATTAATGCAGGTGATTCTAATAGTGTTCAGTTTGAAGATTTAAAAGAAAGAACTGAAAATCTTGAATTGCGCACACAATACATGAACGCTGAAGAATCAAATGAATTTTGTATTACTGATGGAAATGGTAATATTGGATTCAAAGTTGATGATAATGGAGCTTCAAGTATTGATTTTATTACTTCTACTGGAATTAAATTAAGCGAAGTCAAAACTGATTTAGATGCCGAAATAGTAAATAGAGAACGTCAAGATGAAGAACTTAATGATGCTATTGCGGTTAATAGAGATAATATTACACTTCTAGAAAATCGAGCATAGACTTTAGAAATTCGTACTCAATTTATGAATGCTGAAGAATCTGATGAATTCTATATTACTGATGGGGAAGGTAATATTGGATTAAGAGTTAATAATTTCGGCACAACTAGCTATAATTTCATTACCAATGAGACTGATTTAAATTCGTTAGCTGAACGAACTGGAGAGATTGAAGATACTATTTCTTCTATTCAAGGTGAATCTTTAGTTAATCTACAAAATCAAATAATTAAACTCCAAGAGCGTACCAAATATATGGATGCTTCTTAGAATAGTAGCGCATTTTACATTACTGATGGTAAGGGTAATATTGCCGCAATTATTGATGGTAGAGGTGTAACTAGCTTTAACTTTATCTCTCATGGAGTAACTGATTTAAATTCTTTATATAGAGAATTAAGAAATCAAGGAATCACTATCAAAGAAATCCAAGATTCAATTGCGGAAATTAATAATGATATTGCTGTAGTTGAAGGCAGAACCACTGCGCTTGAAGTAAGAACTAAATACATGGATGCGTCTGACGAAGATGATACTTTCTATATTACCGATTATGCTGGTAATGTAATTATGAAGGTAGATAATCTTGGTGTCCACAGTGTTGAGTTTAATGCAGATGGAATATAGTTAAAAGCAGCAATTGAAGAATTATTTGCGGAAGATACTAATATTATAGATGCCATTAGTGAATTGACAAGTAGAGCTTCTGCTTTAGAATTAAGAACTAAATTCTTAGATGCTTCTGAAGAAGATGATACTTTCTATATTACAGATGGCAATGGTAAAATTGGTTTTAAAGTAGATAATAATGGTTCTACTAGCATTGATTTTATTACTTCTTCTGGAATTAAATTAAGTGAAGTCAAAGCTAACTTAGATAAAGAAATCCAAGATAGAACAATTGCGATTTAGAATTTAGAGAAAAGAGATACCGAACTTAGTGATTCAATTACTGATGTCAATAATACTTTAAATGATAAAATTGATACCACTAAAACTGAATTAACTAATTTAGTAGAAACTACTAGAGCGGGTTTATAGCAGAATCTTGATTCTGTTGAAGCAGATTTAAATTAGAAAATTACTTAGCTTTCTAATGATGTTCAAGAAAAAGACAAAGAACTTGCAGATACCATTGATTCTACTAAAACAGAATTAACTACTTTAATTTCAGATACTAAATCAGAATTAAAGAATGATATTAGTCAACTAGACAGTACTTTAAACAATAAGATTGATACTACTAAGAATTAGTTAGAGCAATCAATTAATTAGTTAGAAGAGTATGTTGTTAATTCAGATACTGAAATCCAAGATGAATTAAGTAAAGTTGCTGGCCGTACTGAAACTCTTGAAATTCGCACTCAATATATGAATGCAGAAGAGTCTAATGAATTTTGTGTTACTGATGAAAACGGCAATGTAGGATTTAGAGTAGATGATAATGGCGCAACTAGCATTGATTTTACTACATCAGAAGGTATTAAACTTAGTGAAGTAAAAGCTGGTTTAGATAAAGAAATTGCTGATAGGACAAAAGATATTAGTGATTTAGTCGCTAAAGATAATGAACTTAGTGATACTATTGATGATTTAAATATTAAAATTAACGATAGAATTACAGAAGTAAATAATACTTTAGACGCTAAAATAGATAAGACAAAAGAAGATTTATAGACTGAGATTGGTTCAACTAAAACTGAACTTAATACAACTATTTCTAATTTAGCTGATAGGTTAGATTTGAAAGATGGAGAGTTAAATGATGCGATAAGTAATAACCAAATTGAAATCGTTGGTTTGAAAAATCGTATGGATACAGCAGAATATGATATTGACCAGTTAGAACTTAATAGCGCTACAAAGGTTGAATTAACTGAAAATGTTAAAGTCATTAATAATAAATTACAAGAGCATACTGAAGCAATTGATGCTATCAATAATCTTGATGAATAGTAGAATGATATTTTAAGTGATTTAACCCCACGTATGACTGCGGTTGAAACTCGTACTCAGTTTATGGATGCGTCAGCTCCTGATGCATTTTATATTACCGATGAAAATGGAAATATTGGTTTTGTTTTTGATTCTAATGGAGTATTATCGACTTTATATAGAATGAAAGCAACTGATAAGACAGTATTACCATTAATTGGTTATCAAAAAACAAATACAATTACAATAGATTAAAAAGGAGGAAAATACTCATGTATTTTATTTTAAAAGGTGCAGACTTCTCCACTGCTAATTTAGGACAAATTACTGTAGTAGAAGGTTCTGTCGGCACAGGCGGCACTACTATTGACCCAAATGCTAAATATACATTAACAGTTACTCCCACTCCTAGTGATGCAACTGTAGTGTTAACCCCAGAAGGTGGTACTGCAGTTACTGGTACTACTATTGAAGTTACTCGTGGTACTAAAGTTACTATTGAACTATCTAAAACTGGTTATGTATCTCAGACATTTACTACTACTGTATATGGTGATAAGACTTATCCAGCGCAGATTTTTGCTGAGTCTGTTAAAACTTATACTTTAACTATTAATCCAAACCCTGCTAGTGCAACTGTTACCATCGAAGGCGTTGAAAGAAAGACTATTACTGTTGCAGAAGGTACTAGTGTTACTTGGGTAGTTAGTGCTTCTGGCTATACTTCTCAAACTGATGCATGGCTTGCTAGTGCAAATGAAACTTTAAATATTACTTTAGTATCTGATGGTTCTGGTAGCGGTGGAACTACGCCTGATGTTCCTGTTGGAAGTGGAACTACCTGGTATCTTGATCATACCAATCAGGTTGACAGCTTTACTTCTTCTGTAAATATTGCGGGTAGAGGTTGGACTCATAAGCCTGGTACAGCAGGTTATAATGCTTATATTGGTAAACCAGTTAATACCATTGGTTTCTTCACTACATTAGCTTCTCAGAATATAACTATTGGTAAAGTCGCTGAAAAGGCGGAGAGGCCGATATGACAGAAATTGCAACTGTTACCGCAACTAATCCTTCTGGAACAACTAAAGGCTTCTGTTCTGTAACATTCCCAACAGTAACTTTAAATAATGGTGAATGTTTAGTAATATTTGCTCAAACTGATGATGCAATTAATTTCTATTATAATGGAAATTCTTCTGTAACAGATGCAAATGGTATTGTTGATGGTAATTTCTACGGCAGAGTGCCAAAGGTTTATGGTTCTGGAACAGCATGGACCGCCTATACTGAAAAGATTTGTTTAGGTCTTTCTGTTGGTTATAATTCTGACGTTGCTTAATTAATGGAGGAATATAAATATGGCTTATAGTACACAAAATTTTTCTAAGGGAATGACTTTAGAGCATTACCATTTAGAAAATATTGAAAAAGGAATTTTAGATAATATTGAAGCCATAAAAAATTTAAATGTTGCTTCAGGAAATATTGAAAAAAGCTTTGAAGGTAAAGTAATATCTATCCTTGGAGATAGTATTTCTACTTTTGAAGGATGGATTCCTGTTGCGGACGGTCACAATTTAGCTCACCGTAAAAGATATCCTCAAGCTAATTTATTAACAGATGTTAAATTAACTTGGTGGCATAAACTGATTACAAATTTAGGTGCAAAATTAGGTATTAATGATAGCTGGGCAGGAAGCAGAGTTCACAACTCTGCTTCCTCTAACTCTGGTGATCAAGGTCCTGACGCATGTATGGCTTCAATTACTCGAATTACAAATTTAGGAGCAAATGGCACTCCTGATATTATTTTATTTTATGGTGGTACTAATGACGCTGGTGGTGGTATTACCATTGGTACTTTTGATAGTACAGCAAATCATAATACAGTAGACTTAACTTCAAAAACTTGGAGTAGTTTTGCTGATGCCTATAAAACTGCAATTATGCGTTTACAATATTATTATCCAGATGCAAAAATTATTAGTTTATTACCCATGTGGACTACTTCATATTATACCATCGCAAAAATGGATGCTTATGGAGAAATGGTTAAAACTATTTGTGATTATTTTGGAGTGCCAGTTATTGATTTACGTGCTTGTGGTATTAACTGGCAAAATAAAGGTTATACTTTAGGAGATGGTATTCATCCAACTGCTAAAGGTATGGACTTAATGGAAAAATATATTCGTAGATAGCTATTTTCTTTTTATGAAGGCGATTATACTGAACATATTGTGTATAGTGTTACTAATAATTTAACAAACTTTGTTAATGATGATAGATACATTAAAGGAGTTTCTGCTGGGAAGAGTTATACTGCTCAACTTTCTGGTACTGTAAATAATTTATCAGTTAAAATGGGTGGAGTTGACATCACTGCTGATGTATATAATATTTCAACGCAAATAATTACAATTCCCTCTGTTACAGGAGATATAGTAATTGATGAAAGTGGTGCTTCAACAACTTATTATACTATTACTTATAAATATTTAGATAGTGATGGTAATAATATTCAAGCTAATACTTCTGAAATGGTAGCGGAAAATGCGAATAAAACCTTTAGCGCAGATACAGCACCTTATATTAGTGGGTATAAAGCAGATAGTGTGTCTCCATCTGGCAGTTAGATTATAACAAGTGATATAACAGTAACTTATACTTATAAAATAAGTTCAACAACGTGGTATGTTGACCATACCAATCAGGCTGACAGCTTTACTTCTTCTGTAAATATTGCGGGTAGAGGTTGGTGCCATGTTCCTGGAACAGCAGGTTATAATGCTTATGTTGGTAAACCAGTTAATACTATTGGTTTCTTCACTACATTAGCTTCTCAAGAAGTTACTGTAGCAGTTGGACCTGAAAATGGAACAATGGAAGATTCTAATATTATTGCCACTGTTACTGCAACTTCTTCTGGAAATGGAAAAGAATTGGCTATTATTAATATTCCAACAGTAACTTTAAATAGTGGTGAATGTTTAATGATTTTTACTTCTGCAAATGATGCAATTAATTTCTATTATAATGGAAATTCTTCTGTAACAGATGCAAATGGTATTGTTGATGGTAATTTCTACGGCAGAGTACCTCAAGTATTTGGAAGTGGATCAGCGTGGACCTCTTATACTGAAAAGATTTGTTTAGGTATTTCTGTTGGATATACTACTTCAGAATAAATAATTAAAAACCCCGATAGGATTAATTTCCTATCGGGGTTATTTTTATTTTATAATCCTAAACGTCGCATCATATCTGCGACAGTTTGTCTTTCTTCTTCACTAACTTCAGTTGTCTTTGGAGCAGTAAGCACAGGCTCTGCTTCAAAATCGATACCGCCACCACGCACAACAGGTGCGCCAGAAACTGCTACAGGATTCTTGGGGCAGGTCATCGCAATAGCAATTTGTACCATTTCGCCATTTTCGGGTGCTTCAACATAATACTTCTTATCTACTTCGCCAAGGTAATGTTCTCCAAAAACCTCAGCCAATTTCTTTGCGACATAATCTTTTGCAATTTGTCCTTTAGCCATATATTTCTCCTTTAAATTAGTTCATTTGCACAACTTTCACAAAGGTATCTATCATCTTCTTCGATATACACTCTTGCTGTATTAAAATGATATTCTTCACATTCTTCACAATAGAAACATTCTGTATGAACACAATCATCACAGACATCATCACCATCGATTAACCAAGAGTCATCTACAAAAATACGGCGACCACAACAATCACAAGTTGTAAACGTATCTGTGTCCATCTCACCATATTCAAGTGTACATTCATCGCACATAAAACTTTCAGTTAATTTAATTGGTTCTTTACCACAGCGCAAGCAATTACATTCTCCACCAACATGAACTCTGCTGAAATCATGCCTAAACCAAGGTTTATTATTAATAAGACTATAATGAGGTCTATAGATACTTGAGCGCAAAACATCATTAAAATGAGTTGAACCAGGATTATCTTTTACAACTTCACTAATTTTATACAAATTACCGCGCATCATAATATGCGTTTCATTTAAGTCATATCGATGGTCATAACTATCGGGAACTTCATCGATAATAGGGTCAGTCCAATCACAATAACTCCAATGTTCCTTCTTTAAACGAATAAGAAGTTCTTTTCTTACAATTTCCATACCATAGTCGCTATTAAAAGGATATTGGCGTCCCGCAAACATCAAGTCCCAATAATCGCTCACATAAATAAGTATTCGCCACTTTTTGCTATTCCAGGGAACATCATCAGGAAACATAGGAAGTTTTGCGTTATTTGCGCCCTTTAAATAGCAAATGACTGTGCTTTTATCAACCATATAACTTAAATTGCCGGCACAATATTCTCCATCCAAAGCATGACAGCTGCGCCAATTATATGTATTCTCACTACTGGATAAATAATCCAAAGGATGAACTGAGAAACATAAAGTACCAGTTACAGTATCTTCTTGAATCAATTGAGAAGCTCGATTTTGAATATCAGTGAGAGCATTTTTACCATCCACAAAATTCTTAAATGACTTAATTAACTTTGCGCCTTTTGGAATCTTTTTACCTTTATATTCATAACTATGAGTTACTTCATTCTGGTAAAAACTTTCTTTATTATTTAGAATAAAACAACATAACTTTTCATATCCATATTCATCGCTAATATACTGAACCAGATTCTCCAATCGTCTTTCTTTTGAATCCTGTGAAATATGAAAAGTTACAGGAAATGGATACTCCCAAATGGGTCCGCCAAATACCTCCATAAAGTCTCTTTTGGCATCAAACCATTTATCAATTAATTCATCTACCTGTGGGTCAGGAATATTCTGCGAATACTGAACTACTCTACGAACTTGTTCTTTAATTGTTTTTAACACTAAAAGCCTCCATACAATCTGGGCAATAACCCATGTCATCTTCGGGGTCAATTATTTCATATGGATGACCGCACTCATCACACCATTCAACTTTATCAA
>JAEIGA010006223.1_pt1 | contig 18168 bp, 12 predicted proteins | sample 9270691 | NCBI WGS metagenome assembly JAEIGA01 (sample SAMN17057246, study PRJNA624740) | gut metagenome | biome: biome; isolation source: fecal sample | host: Bos grunniens | place: China: Xizang | collected 2019
CATCTCGCCATGTTCCCAGAAAATCGTCATTATCTCTTCTTCTTTTGCTGTAAGTTTCATGGTGCTTGAATTTATATCACATTGCAAATATAATAAGAAAAATTAAAACTCCTAATAAATATAGGAGTTGTACTATAAAATTTAGGAGGCTTGTGCGAAGCGTAAATTAATAGATGGTTCGTCAGCACCCAAACTGATGAAACTCAGCGATTTAAATATATATGCCTGCTGACTTTTGCAGCAGGCATATATGTTTAATGTGTTGATTGGCAGGCTTTTAGGTGCTTACTGTGCAGTGATGGTTAAGCCGTCGTATGCTGGGAGTATTCCGTCAGGAAGTTCTGCGGCAAGTTCTCTATAGCATGGGAGCTGGTGTGACAGGTGGGTGAGCCATGAGTGTCTGGCTCCGACTTTCCTGGCTACTGCAACGGCTTCTTCCAGCGAGAAATGGGAGATGTGCTTGCCGAATCGGACCGTATTGATGACGAAATGCTCCAATCCTTTCAGCTTTTCGAACTCTTCTTCGGGGATGTGGTTCATGTCGGTGCAGTAGGCAATTTCCCCGAATCTGAATCCAAGGACAGGAAGCTTGTAATGCATGCCTCTTATAGGAATTATCTCCACACCGTTGATGCTGAATGGCTTTTCGTCAATGATGTGCACGTTCCACTCAGGCGCTCCCGGATACTTGATCTCTTCGAAGGCATATGAATATTCCATTCTCAGAGACCCCTCAACATATTTCTCGCAATATATCTGTGACGCTTTTTTCTCAAGATAGTTGAATGCGCGGATATCGTCCAGACCTCCGGTGTGGTCCTTATGGTTGTGAGTCAGGAGTATCGCATCCACATGTGACACCCCGGCACGAAGCATCTGCTGTCGGAAGTCCGGACCTGCATCGACAAGGATTGTGAGCCCTTCATGCTCCACGAGCACGCTGGACCTGAGTCTCTTGTCATGAGGGTCGGTGCTGCGGCACACATCGCAGCCGCAACCTATCATCGGCACACCCTGTGATGTGCCCGTACCTAGAAATGTCAGTCTGGTCATTATAATACGATGTCGACGATCTTACCTATGAGATTCGGATCATATGGTTCCGAAATCCTTATGTAGTTTCCTGTGTAGCCTTCCATCATGCCCTGGCGGTCGGTGCTTTCGAAAAGCACTTTTTCCGCCACGCCCTTGTTGGCTGCGATGAATTCTTCATGCAGCTTGTCGGAAAGCTCTTCCAGCATCTGCACTCTGTGAGTCTTCACGCTGTCCTGCACCTGATCCTTCCTTTCCGCTGCCGGAGTCCCAGCGCGTTTAGAATAAGGGAAGATATGGATGAATGCAGGTTTGACCACATCGCGGAGGAATGTGTAAGTCTCCATGAACAGTTCGTCAGTCTCTCCTGGGAATCCAACGATCACGTCGATGCCGAAGAATACCTTCGGTCCGCCTGGAACCTCTGTCTTCTCTCTGATATACTTTATCTTATGAGCAAATGCTGCTGTGTCATACCTGCGTCCCATCTCGCGAAGGATGGTGTCACATCCCGACTGGAGAGGGATATGGTAGTGGGGGAGGAACTTCGTTCCGGAAGTGATCCAGTCGATCATCTCCTCTGTCAGAAGGTTAGGCTCAATCGATGATATCCTGTATCTCTCAATGCCTTCCACATCGTTCAACTTCTTGATCAGTTCAAAGAAAGTCTCTCCTGTGGACTTGCCGAAATCGCCGGTGTTCACGCCTGTAAGCACGATTTCCTTGATGCCTTCTGCTGCAATTGCTTCAGCCTGCGGGATGATGTCAGCGATAGGGATATTGCGACTCTCTCCACGAGCATACGGTACGGTACAGTAATGACATTTATAGTCGCATCCGTCCTGCACCTTGAGGAATGAACGGGTCCTCTCTCCGCTTGAATATGCAGGGAAGAATGTTCCAAGGTCATGTCCGCAGCCGGCGCAGCCCTGAGCCTTCGCCAGAATCTCCGGCACCACCTGGCTCTTTTCTGTTGCTCCGAACACTCGTGCAACACCTTCGATCGCTTCATAATCGGCGCGACGAAGCTGTGCGGAGCAACCGGTTACATATATATGGGCATCAGGATTCTGCCTATGAAGTTTCCTGATGATATTGCGGCTTTTCTTGTCGGAATGTTCGGTTACCGTACATGTGTTGACAAGGAACACATCTGCACCCTTGTTCCACTGCACTACCTCGAAGCCTTCCTTAAGCAGTTCTCGCTCATAGGTGGAAGTCTCCGCATAATTCAATTTACATCCCAGTGTTATAAATGCTATCTTCTTCATTTTGTCATATTAGGGGGTATCGGGGTTATAAAACCCTGGCCGCCCATGGCCTGGTGAATGGGAGGGGCCCGCTCCGAAGGAGTGGGAGGGATTTAGTTTTATAACCCCGATACCCCCTTATTGTAATACAAGGTGATTCTAGACCACCGTACGATGCCCGATACAGGTGGTCTGCGTTTTGATACACGGACCGAGAATCTCACGAACTCCGGAAATCTTGCTTCAATAGCCTTGACAATGCGTCCTGCCACATGCTCCAACAGATCAGACGGCTTAGCTATCTCATCTGCGATCACGTCATATATAAGTGCGTAATTTACAGCATCTTCCAGGTTGTCGCTCTCTGCTGCTGCGGACATGTCTGTCTCTCCACGGAAGTCCACAACAAAATCATTGCCCACGATCCTCTCTCTCTCAAGGCAGCCGTGATTGGCACGGAACTCCATGCCTTCGAGTTCTAAAATTCCAATTTTCTCCATTATGCCAGAAGTAAAAATACACATGGGCGCTTGCCGATCACCAGTCCCTCCTTCTTCCATTCGGACACCTTCTTTGTCTTGATGTACGCGTCAGGCATTGTGATGTTTGCAGCAACGCAGATCCTTGTAGAAGAGCCGCATACAGTCAGCATGTCGGCAAACAATGAGTCGTTTCTATAAGGAGTCTCGATGATGATCTGGGTCTGCTTCAGCTGTGCGGACACTTTCTCCAGCGTACGGAGCTTGCTGCGTCTGTCGTCAGTCTTTGCAGGGATATATCCGCAGAAAGCGAACGACTGTCCGTTAAGGCCTGACGCCATCAGCGCAAGCATAAGCGAAGATGGTCCTACAGCAGGCACGACCTCTATGCCGTGTCTGTGTGCCAATGCGACCAGCTGCGCGCCTGGGTCAGCTACGGCTGGAAGACCGGCTTCGGATATCAATGCCACGTCATTATCTCCGTCGAAAAGCTTAAGATATCCCTCGATTGTAGCCTGGTCTGTATGCTCGTTCAGCTCGAAGAACTGAAGCTCTCCGATCTTGCCCTTGAGACCTGCCTTGGAAAGGTATCTCCTTGCTGTTCTTATCTCTTCCACGACAAATGTCCTGAAACCTGTCAAGGTCTCCAGGACCGGTCCCGGAATCACCTCTGCAGGGTCATTCTCTCCAAGCGGAGACGGTATCAGATAAAGTTTTCCCATCTTAGTCTGTAATGTTGATCTCGACACGCTGTCCGTCAATCATCGCCTGTTCTTCAGCCTGCTTGGCTTCCTGCCTCTTCTTCTTGCTTGAGAAGATGTTCTTGAGGAACTGTCTGAATGAGTTGAACTCGGTCTGGTATGTCAGACCGACTCCGTTTCTCTGCGAATTGTCGAGATAGTTAGTATATGAGTCCGCTGAGTGCGAGAACAGGTTCAGACGGAAGGATCCTGCTCTGTTCAGCTTGATTTCTATGTCTAAGTCACCGACCACGTCAGTCTCGCTGCCGGAAGTGTATTGCTTGTTGCCCACACTTCCGTTCACAGACACCCTGTTGTTGAACATCTGCGTGGAGACGGCGACGTCAAAGACATCATTTCCCTTGTCGTTCGGCTGGTAGTTCAGACCCAGGTCAACAGGTATGTTGAGCTTCTGCAGGATGTTGCTCAGCTGACCTGCCATGACTTCGCTCACGCTTGAATAAAGCATGTTCGAGTTGTTGAAAATACCCGACTGCTCGTCCGGCAGGAAACTGTTGTAGAGCAATATGGACAGGAACTGCTTCTGCACCTTGTCCTCAGTGCTCAATGCGCTTTCCACCCTTGACTTGATTGTCGGGTCGATGTCCGGTATCTCAATCGAGAATCCAAGTCTTGGATTGGCAAGCTTGTCAGTGATCTCGATACCGCACTCGATAGTGCGTCGGTTTCCGACAGATGTAGTATCAGCGATCAATGTTGACAATGACGCCTTTGTCTTGTATAATGCGTTAATGTTCAGTGTACTTTCAAGGATGTCGCCATTGAAGGTTACGGAACTGCCGTCCTGGATCTCAAAGTCCCTTGTCACGAGTCCGAGGGCGGCGAACTTGTAGTTGCCTCCTGTCAGGGTGTAGTCTCCATTGATGCTGAAAGACTCGCTGCTGGCAGACATGTCAAGCGTTCCGTTTCCGCTTCCGGAGAGGACATGGCCTGAGGCCTTGTCAATCTCCACGAATGCCGTCACATCCGGATTTGCATTGATGTGGAGGTTCACGAGGAATTGATTCTCAGATGTATTCTTCTTCTCTATCCTGCTTCGCATGATCTCATAAGGGTCGACGAATACCTCTTTGTGGATCTCGGTGAATTTAAGAAGATTTGTGCTTCCGGATGTCGTCGCTGCGGCTACCGGGATATGGATCTCTCCTGTTTTCGCCGTTACCGCATCTACATTCATCTGCAGTGTGCTTATCGGTCCACTGATTGAAATCAATCCTGTGGCGAAGAGATTGCCGTAGAATACATCGTTCTGCTTTTCTGCGAGAGCTATACCTTCGATTTCGTTGGCTTTGATTCTGGTATCGAAACTGATGTCTTTGAAATTGTTCCAATTGATGCTTCCTGATACTGAACCTGTGCCTGTGTATCGGTCTTTGATCTCGATGTCATCAAAGTATACACCTGTGTCGTCTATATGGAATTCTCCGTTTGCGTAATATGGCACATTTGTATATCCGACCTGAAGCAGACCGTCTTCCAATCGGGTACCGTTGCTTGTTATAGACAACGCGTCAATAGGGCCGTCGACGCTTATGTCTCCGGAAATATATCCGCCAAGATCGCTGAATATCTCCTTCAGAAGCGGCTTGGCGTATCCTACATGCAGTCTGTCAAGAGTGGCCTTGGCCTCAAGGGTTCGGTTCTTCGGTGTATACTTTCCGAATGCATCTATATGGTTTTGTCCAGCCAATTCGTTTCTGGCAGTGATTTCGAATCTTTCAAATTCCTCATCCCATCTGCTTCCGAGTGTTACAACGCCTAAAGGCATGTCGGCCAGATACGTGGAGTCGCAGATCATGTCTGCCAGCAGACCCTTGCCGCTTAGCGGTGATGTCAGCTGCACCTGTCCTGTTGCCGCACCTCTGATGCCGAAGTCGGTTCCAAGGAGTGGGTTTATGATGGATATGTCGAACCTGTCAAGTTCCAAAGAGAGTGTGTCCCTCTGGGTCTTTGACACATTTCCGTGAAGGCTTATCCTTTGCTCGTCGCTGAGGAATTCCACTGAAGAGACGTTTATTCCGTCAGGGCCAACCCTCAGGTGTGAAGGCTGTATCCTCCATTCCCTTGAGTTGAGGTAGATCATGGATGGCAGAATGTTCACATCCATGGTGATGTCGGATCCCATTCGTGCAAGGTCGCCATGCACGAAGAATTCTCCTCTGTTCTCCAGCTCGCTCTGATTGTCGTATGTGTAACCGATACCGATGTGGTCATCGTCCGCCAGGATTCTGAACGAGTTGTCGTTTATCTTCATGGTCGCGATCTCTATCTCGTTGCTATACAACTCTCCGGAAAAGTTTCCGTCGTTATTGTTGAAGTTGAACGTGAGATCTTTGAGATACTGCGATCCGTATGCGATTCTTTGTGAATTGAGCGCGCCTGTGAGCCTGCCCTTGTCGTTGATTTTTGTGCTGAGAGTGGTATTGTCAGCAATGTATAGACCAGGAAGCACGAAGTCAAGGAGGTCCTGCATCTTCTCGAATTCGAAATCCAGACTGTATCTGTCGCCGTTCCATATGTATTGCGGGTCGGCGAACAGTGATGGCAGTTCCCTGCGGAGAGTGATGTTGCCGAGATCCCTGATGAAGTCGGTCACCGGTGCGGTGCCGGTGAATGTGCCGTTCGCAAAGCCAGACTTGAGCCACATCCTGTATGTGTCGTTCTTACTCATGGACGTCAGCTTGATCTGTCCGATGTCCGAACGTCTGTCGCTGTTTTCTACGACAAGGTTGTCCACGCTGATATCTCCGAAAATGTCGCCTTTCCTAGTCCTTCGGAAGTCGGCCGATGTCCTGAAACTGATGTCGGACCTTCCTCTGGTGTCTATGTTCATGGCGTTCAGGTCTGCATGGCCGACGATGGCGTAGAACTTATAGATGGTGTTCTGGGTCCTTGGAGACAATCCAAGGCGTCCATGGAACATGAAGTTCAGGTTAGGGTCGTTGCATGTGATCCTTCCGTCAAAAGCATCTTTTGACAATGTTCCGGAACCGGAGATGTTGCTGTAGTCATATCCATGGATGTGCAGCTTGCTCACGTTCAATGAATCTATGCCGGCGCTGAGCGCTTCGTCTGCATTGGCCAGCTTTGCCTGCACGGAGGCCTTCATTGTCGTTTCGCCAAGCAGGTCATTGCCTATGATCTTGCCTATGTCAAGGTCTTTTGTGCTGACATTTCCTGAAATGCCTATCTGTCTTGTCGTGTCGATGATGTCTTCGATCCTGATGCTGCCGTCTACCTGTCCGATGGCGGATCTGATTCCTGTGCTGATGTCGAGATCGTTGATAAGGCCCTTTGCATGGGCTGTTACCGCGAAGGTTGTACCACGGGCAATGTCGCTGAGGTCAAGGCTTCCCTCGCGCATCCACTGCGATACAAAGTGGCTCAGGCCGGCGCTTGTAAGCCTGAAGTTCTCGATCTTGGCGTCAATGTGGGTCTTCTCGATTTCCGGGATTCCGGTCATGCGGCCGGTGATGGTTCCCTCGAAGCCCCCTGCCAATGATGCTACCTGCATCTTCTTTACGGTGAAGTCGTCTACAGTGCCTTCGAATCCTCCGGACTTGATGTCAAGGATGAGTCTGTTGCTGTCAAGGGTTGGCGCAAAATAAGATATTGTACGGAAGTCAAGGGTGCTTTCCCTGATTTCCGCCTCCATCTTTACATCTGCAATATAGTCCTTGAATGCCTCGACGCTTTCGTATGTCATCATGTAGAGCGGAATATCAATGTCCGACCATGGATCAGACAAGGTCAGGTCCCTGACGATGCTCTTTCCGTTGCCGACCTTTGCGCTTCCGCTGATTCTGTGGCATGTGTATCCGGTCTTCTCAGTGAATGAGAGGTCGCTGAGTTCTCCGGACATGATTCCGCCTTTGAACTGAAGTTCCTTGGCGTTCAGGTCGATGTTGTAGATGTCCAGGTCGTTCCAGTTGATGCCGCCTCTGTATGGGGTCTTCAGGGATGAGTGGTTTTTCATCCTGAAGTTGAAGCCGTGGATCTCAACCTTGCGTATGTGGAAGATTTCCTTGTCGTTCCGCTTTCTTGTCTCTGGTTTGGTCAGGCCGAAGATCCTTGACAGATTGTTATATTTGTCCATCTCCTCGGTTATGCCGTCTTCCAGCACCAGATTCATCTGTGCGTTGGATATCGTTGCCTTGTCGAGGTGCAGTCCATGTTCGCTTGTCAGGCCCTTCAAGGTGAACTTGGCGATGATGTATTCGGCTCTGAAGAATGTGTCGATCTGTACGGAGGCAGAATCGAGAGGGTCATGGACAGGTGCCTTGTCGACTATGACGATGTTCTTGAGCACGAGGGTAGTGAATGGCTTGAAGTGGATCTTTTCGAACGAGATTTCTCCGTCAAGCTTTTCGGAAAGTGCTCTGACAGCCTTGTCGGCAATGCGTGTCTGCACTCCAGGAGTCTGGATTGCCAGGGCGGTTGCCAGCAGTAATGCCGTTACGGCGACCAGTGTCAGCCAAAATATTTTCAGAGCCTTTTTGATACCGTTGATGTTTTGTTTGTCCAACTTGCAAAAATAGTAAAAATATCGGAGAAAATCCGTATTTTTGCACCCTGATATGCAAAGCATATAGCATACCATTCAAAATTTATGGCAGATATAATACTTGGAATAGAATCATCATGTGATGACACATCGGCAGCGGTCATCAAAGACGGCTACCTGCTGTCAAATGTCCTGGCAAGCCAGGATGTGCATAAAGCATATGGCGGAGTGATCCCCGAATTGGCTTCAAGAGCCCATCAGGTAAACATTGTACCTGTTGTAAGTGAGGCGATTACGCGTGCCGGAATCAAGCCTGAAGACATCACGGCGATAGCCTTTACGCGTGGACCTGGTCTTCTTGGCTCACTGCTTGTAGGCACGTCTTTCGCCAAGGGACTGGCAATGTCGCTGAACAAGCCGTTGGTCGAGGTGAACCATCTTCAGGGACACATCCTTGCCAATTTCATCAAGCAGTATGACAGCGACAACCGTCAGCCTGAGTTCCCTTATCTGTGCCTCTTGGTTTCAGGTGGAAACTCTCAGATAGTCCGTGTCAACAGTCCTCTTGAGTATGAGATACTTGGCCAGACAATCGATGACGCTGTAGGTGAGGCATTTGACAAGTGTTCCAAGATGATGGGACTTGGCTACCCGGGTGGTCCGATCGTGGACAGACTCGCAAAGGAGGGGGATCCATTGAAGTATAAGTTCTCGAAGCCGCAGATCCCTGGCTTCGACTATAGCTTCAGCGGCATAAAGACCTCGCTTCTGTACTTTGTCCGTGACCATATGGCGGAGGATCCGGACTTCATGGAAAAGAACAAGGCGGATATCTGCGCAAGCTTCCAGAAAGCATTGATAGACATATTGATGGATAAGCTCATCAAGGCTGCCAAGCATACCGGAATAAAGCAGATCACCATTGGCGGAGGTGTGTCTGCGAACAGCGGATTGCGTGCACGTATCGAGGAAGAGGGACGCAAGAGAGGATGGACAACATTCCTTCCTGAGTTCAAGTTCACCACGGACAACGCTGCCATGATCGCCATAGCGGGATGGTTCCATTACATGAACGGGGAGCGTGCAAGCCTCGACGTCGCGCCAGTAAGCCGTCTCGCTGAATTTTAATTACACACTTGGTACCACCTTTAATCGAAGAAAGAGAGAATTATACATAGAATCAACCGTCAAGGTTAGAAAATATGAAAGAAATAGAAGTAACTTGTAAGTTAGGCAAAGACCTCACCCCAGACGAGATCCAGACAGCCGCAGTAAAGGCTTTAGGCGTCTCGCCGAAGATGAAGGGACAGATCAAGTACCGTATCCTCAGACGTTCGATCGATGCTCGTAATGATATACTTTATCGTTACCGTGTCGAGGTATGCAAACCGGATGAAACACTCACAGAATATGTGCTTGAAGACTATAAGGACGTGTCGTCAGCCGAGCCTGTGATCATTATCGGAGCAGGTCCTGCCGGAATGTTTGCCGGATTGAGACTGCTCATGCGCGGACTCAAGCCGGTCATCCTGGAGAGAGGAAAGGATGTCCATGCACGTAAGTTCGATATGGCCAAGCTTTCCACAGAAGGCATGGTGAACCCTGATTCGAACTTCTGTTTCGGAGAGGGCGGAGCAGGTACGTTCTCTGACGGAAAGCTCTACACCCGCTCGTCAAAGAGAGGTGATATCCGTGAGGTCCTTCACCAGCTCGTACGCTTCGGTGCGGATCCGACAATCCTCATTGACGCCCATCCCCATATCGGCAGCGACAAGCTTCCGATCGTTGTGGAGAATATACGCAAATGCATCATCGAGCACGGTGGAGAGTATCATTTCGACTCGCGCGTCACAGACATCACCAAGCGTCCGGACGGACAGTTCGATGTGGAAGTCAGCAAGTCGTCTTCTGTGATAACAGGAGCAGTCGGGAAGACCGTATTCACATCCCGCAAAGTGATCCTTGCAACAGGACACTCGGCCCGTGACATCTACGAGATGTTCGACCGCAAGGGTTGGGAGCTCCAGGCAAAGGGTTTTGCCCTTGGTGTCCGTGTGGAGCATCCTCAGTCTCTGATCAACAAGATCCAGTATCACGGCAAGTATCAGCCATATATGCCGACAGCCGAGTATTCGTTTGTAACTCAGGTACTTGACAGGGGAGTGTTCTCGTTCTGTATGTGTCCGGGAGGAGTGCTGGTGCCGGCAGCTACAGCTTCAGGTGAGCTTGTGTTGAACGGTATGTCAAACTCGCAGCGAAACTCCAAGTGGGCAAACTCGGGAGTCGTCGTGCAGATCGAGCCGGAGGATTTCCCTGAGTACGCACAGTATGGCCCGCTTGCTCTTCTGAGATTCCAGCAGGACATTGAGAAGAAGATGTTTGAGTACACAGGTTCGCTCAAGGCTCCTGCGCAGCGTATGATGGATTTCTGTCGCAGGATCCCTTCTGCAAATCTTCCTAAGACATCATACCATCCGGGAGCTGAGAATGCACCTCTTCACGAACTCCTTCCTGAGCATGTCTCTCTCCGTCTCAAATATGCATTCCCGGAGATCGGCAACAAGAAGATGCACGGCTACTATACGAATGATGCCCTCCTTCTCGGAGTCGAGTCCCGCACATCGTCTCCGGTACGCATCCCGCGCGACAGCGAGACCCTGGAGCACCCGCAGGTGCCGGGCCTCTACCCATGCGGCGAGGGCGCCGGCTACGCCGGAGGCATCGTGTCCTCCGCCCTCGACGGCATCAACTGCGCCGCCAAAATTTAGCTGGCGCTCAACTCTTTGACTGCCAGCGTTTTATAGAAACCGCGTGCCGCCCAAAGGGAGCACGCGGTTAGTGTAAATAATTGAATGATAGATAATTATGCGCCAGGTTATTTTAGCTTTATTTATGATGATGTCTGCGATCAGCATGTCGGCTCAGACGCAGACATTACGAGTGGATTACATGTTCTCCGGAACAGACAGGTCAGTGGAGATTTCTCTTGATGAGATGTCGCGTTTCGATGGTTGGGCAGGTCGCAGGACTAACCTTGACAAGGTTCCGGTACGTGGAAACGGTCAGATATGCATGACGGATGCACAGACCGGTGACACTCTCTACCGTATGTCATTCTCATCGCTTTTCCAGGAGTGGCAGACTACAGAGGAGGCCACCAAGGTGCGTAAGTCGTTCGAGAATGTATTCCTTCTTCCTATGCCTGAAACAAAGGCAATGGTAAAGATTGAGCTGTATGATTTCTGGGACAATGTAGTGGCTTCCCTCAATCATCAGGTTGACCCTTCCGATATATTGATAAGACATCTGACGCCCACTGCTCCGGAGCATAGATATCTGCTGAAGAGTGGCTGCCCTGAAGAAAAGATAGATGTTGCGATTGCGACTGAAGGCTATACGGAAGAGGAAATGGCTGTATTCTATGCCGACGCGCAGGTGGCTATGGATGCCATTCTTGCTCATGAACCATTCGGAAAGTATAAGGACAGCTTCAATTTCGTTGCTGTGGCTCTTCCTTCAAAGGACAGCGGAGTCAGTGTGCCGGGTGATGGGGAGTGGAAGGACACCGCTCTCAAGGCTCATTTCAATACTTTCTACATGGACAGGTATCTTACCACACTGCGTCTGAAAAATATGCATGACAAGCTTTGCGGAGTCCCGTATGAGCATATCATAATCTTGGCAAACACAGACACTTACGGTGGTGGAGGAATTTATAATTCCTACACACTCACCACGGCACATCACCCTGCATTCAAGCCAGTGGTCGTGCACGAGTTCGGACACAGCTTTGCAGGCCTGGCAGATGAGTATTACTACGACGACCAGTATGTCGAATACTATTATCCCGGCATCGAACCATGGGAGCAGAACATCACCACTCTCGCTGACTTCGAGTCAAAGTGGAAGGACATGCTTGACGCAGGTCAGGCAGAACTTCTCGAAGGAGCAGGCTACCAGTCAAAGGGAGTATACAGACCGGCAAAGGACTGCCGTATGCATACAAACAGACCGGACAGTTTCTGCCCGGTCTGCCAGCGTGCCATTGCACGCATTATAGAGTTCTATACTGATTGTCAATAAGAAATAGTATAAACTGCGAAAGTTCGCGGTCCGATAGTGCCGGTAAGTTTGTTCTTGCACCATGATGATGGTTCAATGACAGATGTCACCGGCACTATTGCATTCGGATTCTCAAGTGTGTTTTCTGCATATGGGTCGTCCGAATGCAGAACTGTGCATGTTACAGGACAATCCAGAGTCTCCTTGCGGCTTAGACCTTTGAACTGAAGACATATTTCCTGCGCCTGATCAGCAAGGTTCACTACCTTGACGATATACTGCTTCTTCTCCTCGTCCCTGACCGCAGAAGCGTAAAGTCCCTTCTGACCGGTGACGTTGGCTCCGTCCATCCTGATGGAAAGGCTATGTGTGCCGCTGTTGGTCGAATACATCTTCTGCACATGATAGCTGCATGAAAGCATCACGTCAAGATTGTCGAACCAGATCATGTCAGGTCTCCACTGCCAACCCTCAACGTGCGCGAGAAGGGGAGCGTATGATGCCATATGAACGATATCGGCATTTCTTTCGAGTCCGGTCATGAACGCGGCCTCAAGCAGTGATGCATTGAAATGATTCCACTTGCGTCCGTCTACGCCATGGCATGCATATTCGCCGGCAAATACCTTAGGACCTGTGCGTGGATAGCTGTCATAGCGGGCGGCGTTGTTGATGAAGAACTCCTCATTGGCATAATAATGCTCGTCCACGAGGTCTACTCCAAGTCTTCTCATCTCCTTCCAGAGATATTCGAAATCCTCTCCGTCCTTGTATGGGCCAGAAGAACCTATGATGCCGATCTCCGGATACTTCTCCCTTATCGCTTTCACGAAAACCTCCAGCCTCTGCGGATAGCCTTCGCCCCACTGCTCGTTTCCGATGCCGATATATTTCAGGTTGAACGGCTCCGGATGGCCCATTTCAGCTCGCACGCGTCCCCATTTGCTGTCCACAGGGCCATTGGCAAACTCGATCAGATCCAAAGCGTCATCTACAAACGGCTGCAACTCATCGAGCGAAGCGTCGGAGTGCCAGTGAGGCTCGTTTTCGAACTGGCAGGCAATTCCGCAACTTACTACAGGAAGCGGTTCGGCGCCAATCTCCTCGGCGAACCTGAAGTATTCGTAGAATCCCAATCCATATGATTGATAGTAGTCAGGGAACATTCGGTGCGGGAAGGTGTAGCTCCATCGTGTCTTGTTGATCGGACGGTTTTCCACCGGTCCTACGGAATTCTTCCACTGATATCGTGTCTCAAGGTTGGTTCCTTCCACAATACATCCTCCAGGGAAGCGGAATACGCCTGGCTCCAATGCCTTGATGGCCTCTGCTATGTCTTTGCGGAGACCGTTCTCGTCCGAGTTGAAAGTCTCGACAGGGAAGAGTGAGATATGCTCCATATCCACTGACTGTCCAGGAGTGTGAGCCTTGTGCTCGCGTACGAGCACGGCGCGGAATTCAGCCTTTGCATCTGTGACCGGAGATGTGAGCAAAGCCTCATAGCGTTTCCACTCAGGTGAATCAACTGTCACAACGGCCTGGCAGAGTGATTGGTCTTCTCCCATGGTTGAAGGCTGGCAAAGATGCAGGCTGATCTGTTCTGAAGCCCTTGTGCCTGAGGTCCTGGCCCAGAAACTGATGCGGTATTGATGACCTGCCTCTACGCCGATGCCGAAGAAACCCTCATTACAGATGGCTGTGAGCATGCTTGGGTGGCCAGGATATCCAAGTCTCAGATAGTGCGGATTGTTGGCGAATGGACCATCGTTCATGACCCTTACATTGCCGATGATATCCCATCCGGCAAGCGGGTCGTCGAACTCGAAAGAACGGTTCTTGATGAGTTCAGCGTACAGACCTCCGTCTGCAGCAAAGTTGATGTCCTCATAGAAGAGTCCGAACATGGTCTTTTGGATTGTGATTCCCTTATCTCCAGCATCTATGGTCAGGATGTTTGCCTGGGCAGCCATAGTGACATAGGTCAACATGGCCGCCAATGCAGCAATTGTTCTGCGTGCCTTCATGTTATTTGAGATTATTGATTGTCTTTGCCTTTTCGGTGAAATAGTTGTTGTCTGTCGACATGAGCTTATAGTTTCCTATGCTGCCCCAGTCTGCAGGCTTGTCCTTGATAGCCATATCTTCGCCTGTGTCGTTGGTGATGTAGTCCTGGATCCTGGCCTGCCATTCCTTTATACGACGTATTGATGTCGCCGGGTCCATCAGTGCATTGGACGGATCTACAAGTCTCTTCAGCTCATCTCTATAGATGTTTCTGAACTCTTCGATCTTCATCATCCTCTCGATGAGGATACCCCTGTCTCCCCAATTGTATGGATCTTGCTTTGCAGCATCGTATGCATTGCTGGTTCCTAAGGTGTTGTCGTAGTCATAAGGAAGAAGGAAGACCTTGTAGTCATACTTGTCAGTGCTGTTGAAATACAGGTAGTAGTTGTTTCCGTTATTCCAAAGGTCATCCCACATGCCCAAAGCCACATTGACTGCATATGTCCTCATGAGCAATTCCACGTCACATACTTCCTTGATCCACTTCTTGAAGCTTTCGTCGCTTTTTCCGGTGACCTTCAGGATAAAGTCCTGCAACTGCTCCTTTGCCTCGTTGAAACTGCTGCCGTATTCCTTCAGTTCATATGTGAAGTCGTCCTTGTCGTTGTCAAGGCCGAATACTGCATTGATGCTGGTAAGGTCAGCCGGCCCCTGTGTCCATGTGCATTTCCAAAGGTTGCCGTCAGTGCTTCCGAAGAAGTCCTTTCGCTTTGAGACATACTTGTCGTCATAAGGCTCGATCATCTGATAGACGCCGAAATATGCAGGCTGTGAGTCTCCTTCGACATGAATCCAAAGACGGCAGTAGACATCGAATGCGGATGTCCATATGCCGGCACGGCGGAAAAGATCGTAGCAGAACAGCTCCCTGACGTAGCATGCGTCATCCTTGAACCACTTGAGGTTGAATTTCCTGATACCCTCTATCTCATGGTCGCTGTCCTTCACATGCTTCCTGAGATTGACACTGAAGTGGCAATGCTGCCAGTCGGCCCTGTCCTTCACATGCTTTCCGTCGTTCTGATAGGTTTCAGGTCTGCGTCTTGATGTGTTGCCGCGAAGTCTGATGCCTGCATCCTTGATGAAATGGGTGTCGCTTCCCTTCCTGTAGGTCACGTCGCAGTAGATATACTCCTTTGTGTTGTGATTCTGGTCATATAGACCAAGAAGTCTGTTCCATTCGTCGAGTGAGACATTGATGGTGATTTCCGGAATCACGCTCTCGTCCCAGATGTACATATGGCCGTTGTGTCCGAATGTGGATGTTGTCACAGGGGAGTAGTCCCATGGCTTGTCGGAGTCTTCGGGAGTCTGTTCGTTGCCTGGGACGTCAGGTTTTTCTGTGTCGATGTCGGGGTATCTGTCGATTTCGCTGCAGCCCATGATCACGGATGCTGCGATAAGAATGGCAAAAATGTTCTTCATTCCAGCTGATGTGTATATACGAAAAAAGGGTAAGCTGATTACATCGCACCGCTACGACCTCCTACCCTTGCTACGGTCAAGTCCTGGGGGAGTTTGGAGGGAGCTGGTCGTGTAAGACTTACCCGGATGCAAAATTAGACAAATTTCGTAAATTGGCAAAAAATATTTAGATGCTGTCGAAAATAAAAGGCAGCAGATCGTCAACTTTATCGAATTTCAGTATGCTGTGAGCGCCGATCAGAAGTACCATCATCGGGAGCTCGCTCTTGAGCTGATATTGTGCCATGACCTGGCGGCATGCGCCGCATGGGGTCACCGGGGTTTCGAGCAGCTGTCCATTCTGGCTGGCAGCGATCGCGATCGCTACCATCGCCTTGTCAGGTCTGCTTGCACTTGCATAGAAGAGCGCTGTCCTCTCAGCGCACAATCCGGAAGGATATGCTGCGTTTTCCTGGTTCGCTCCCTTTATGATCTCACCATCCTGAAAAAGGACAGCGGCTCCTACATTGAATTTTGAATATGGTGCATATGCCTGGGCAGTGGCTTCGATCGCTGCCTGGGCAAGTTCTTTGTCCTTTGGCTCAAGTTCGGCCAATGACTCATATTCCTTATAAGCGATTTTAATCTCTTTGCTTGTCATAACTGCTTATTTAAGTTATCTTTGCACAGTCTACAAATATAATGTTTTTTATTAAAAAATCCTTTTATATGACGGATAACAGCAATATCAAGGTGTGTATAGGCCTCTCAGGCGGTGTCGACTCCAGTGTCGCCGCTCTTGTGCTCAAGCAACAAGGCTATGATGTCTTTGCACTTTTCATGCAGAACTGGCATGATGCATCGACAACTTTGCATGGTGACTGCGAGTGGGAGGAGGACCGCTTTGTCGCTGAACTTGTAGCCAGGAAGATAGGCATACCATTTTATTTTGTAGACTTGAGCCAGGAATATAGGAAGAGGGTGGTTGACTACATGTTCGATGAGTATGAGAAAGGCCGCACTCCCAATCCGGATGTTCTGTGCAACAGGGAGATCAAGTTCGATGCCTTCCTCAAATGTGCAAAGAAGCTAGGTGCAGATTATGTAGCTACGGGCCACTATTGCAGAAAGGAGACCTTTGACGGACCTGATGGACCGGTGCATCGTATACTTGCAGGTGCTGATCCTAACAAGGACCAGAGCTATTTCCTCTGCCAGCTTACGCAGGAGCAGCTGTCCCAGGCTCTTTTCCCTGTCGGTTCAATCGAGAAGCCGGAGGTACGCAGACTTGCCCATGAGGCTGACCTTCCGTCTGCCGACAAGAAGGATTCTCAGGGAATATGTTTCGTCGGCAAGGTGGATCTTCCGACCTTCCTTCAGCAGAAACTGAAACCTTGCGAGGGAGATATAGTTGAGGTTTATGATGCCTATTATACTGATAACGAGCAGTATAACTTCGTTAAATCGACATTGGCCTCTGTCCTTAAGGACGGTGCATCGGAAGTAAAGATGATAACTGATTATGTGTCTGAGGATAAGTCTGTTCCGACTGCCGAGGGTGAATGTCCGTTTGACATGGATAAGCTTGCGAAACTTTCAGACGAAGAACTCCTGAGACTTTCGCAGCCGATGACATATGATATAAAGTTTCAGACTGAGACCTATAGAAGCGGCAGAAAGCATATCAAGAAGACCCGTTACAAGGAAAATCCATTCGGTAAGATCGTCGGAAAGCACGATGGCGCACAGTTCTACACTATCGGTCAGAGAAAAGGACTTAATGTAGGAGGACATAAGGATTCCTTGTTCGTTATCGAGACCGATATTCCTTCAAACATCATATATGTTGGCGAGGGACATACTCATAAGGGACTCTCACGCAGCTGTTTGAGAGTGGATCCTTCCGAAATTCATTGGATACGCGAGGACCTGCGTATGGCCGTCGGTGAAATCCGTCGTTACCGAGTCCGCATCCGCTATCGCCAGCCGCTCCAGGATGCCACTCTTATCATGCGTGAAAACGGTCTTTATGTTCTCTTCGACACTCCGCAGAGAGGCATCACGCCAGGCCAGTTTGCTGTCTGGTATGCACCTGTGGAAGAATCCCTGGCTACCCGCGCCAAGGACACTTCGGTCGAAATGCTGGGATCAGGAGTTATTTGATCTGCTTGGCGGCAGAAATGCCGGCAAGATAGCCTGTCGAGAATGCGGTCTGGAGGTTGTAGCCTCCGGTGTCAGCGTCCAGATCCAACACCTCTCCGGCAAAGTAAAGTCCAGGGATCAGCTTGGACTCCAATGTCTTAGGAGTTACTTCATCCAGTGACACTCCGCCAGCTGTGACGACGCACCTCTCATATCCCACATAACCCTCGATATCGAACTTCCATCCTTTAAGGAGTTTAGGGAGAGTCTTGTGGTCCGCGTTCTGATTGTATTTCAGGAAAGCGGGAATCAGCGACATCGGCAGGACCTTGGTCAGGAGGATGCGGAATCTGTCCTTGTATAGTTTCTGTGCGTTTCTCTTGTCTTTTGAGATCTCGTTCCAGAGAGTGTTGATGCGTACGGTAAGGTCTTCGATCTCTACGGCAGGCTTAAGGTCCATCACGACA
>JAEIGA010006224.1_pt1 | contig 18166 bp, 15 predicted proteins | sample 9270691 | NCBI WGS metagenome assembly JAEIGA01 (sample SAMN17057246, study PRJNA624740) | gut metagenome | biome: biome; isolation source: fecal sample | host: Bos grunniens | place: China: Xizang | collected 2019
ATCATGTCGGGCATGACGAAACAGTCATCCCCGGCTCCGACCGGGGATCTCCCTAACAACTAGACACTTAAAGAAACACGTGTTTTTTATCATGAAAAGCTACCTGAGATTCCTAGGAAGAAATAAGTTGTACACTGCCATTGAGGTGGTGGGGTTGAGTGTGTCGTTAGCTTTTATTATCGTTTTAGGATCGTATATCCTTGAAGATCTTAAATGCAACACACATATCGATGATTATGAGGAGATTTATATCCTTAGGAATCGTCGGATCATGAATGAGTTCTATGTCAGACACGATCTCGAAATAGATGACATAAAGCATGTGCCTGGAATCAAGGATATGTGCCAGTGTTATCAGCGTGATGCTAACTTTAGTGGACGCGTCTATACTGCAGAGTATCAAGAGAAGGAGTACGTCGTTGATCCGGTTTTTGCCACTGACAAGAACATCTTCAGTTTCTTTAATCTTCCCCTGACTTTAGGCGATCCTGACAATATCCTAAATAACAGTAATGGCGCTATAATATCCAGCAGCCTTGCAGCGAAGATATTTGGCAATGAGAATCCGATCGGTAAGACCATTCTTATAAACTTCATTTTTGACAGAAAAGACGAATTTATAATTGAAGGTGTTTTCAATGACTTTCCTCGCTGTACTATACCCCAGCAGGAGATAATCATAAGGATAGATACCTTTATGTCGATTCCAGCCTGGGAGGGTAGATCAGCACAGGACCCAAGAGTCCAGTTTGTGAGAATTGATAAGAATGCAGACTTAGCTGTTGTGAGGGAAGCTCTCCAGATGGAGTATAGCAAAATGGCTCCAGGTGAAGTTTTTTATGACATTGAACTTGTAAGTCTCAAGGATTACCAACGTCAAGAAGGATATGCATCCAAGGACAGAACGAATTTCCTTAATTTCAGAGATGCCGGGGCATTCAGAATATACCTCTACATATGCATAATGCTGGCAGTACTGTCAATGCTGAATTATGTACTGCTTACTGTTGCTTATTCTAATTTCAGAATCAAGGAAGTTGCAACCAGACAACTTCTTGGAACAGAGAAGATAGGTATCGTACTAAGGTGCACGCTGGAAGCGTTATTCCTGTTATTGGTATCTTTAATGACTGCAATACTGCTTGTGCTCTGCTGCAAGGATATCTTCGGCACGCTGCTAGGAGTTGACCTTAACCCGCTCACTTCTTTATATGAATATATCGTTCTGATTATTATTGTGGTTCTGATGGCTGTTCCGGCAGGTCTGTCTTCAGCTGTTGCCTTTTCTAAACACAAGCCGATAGATGTGATCAAGGGTCAGAAGAGAAGAGAGGAGAAGATGGTTCTCAGCAGGCTTTTCATCGGTATTGAAGGCTGTCTTGCTATTGCTTCTACAGTCATTCTTATTGCCGTCACACTTCAGCTCAGGCATATGCTCAACTATCCATTGGGTTATGAAACAGATAATATTGTATATGTCAAATTCAACAAGAAAATTCCAAAGCATATAGATGATATCCGTGCTCTTGCTTTTGTGGATGCCGTAGGTCAGGTTGATGACATACCGATGTACCGCTATAGGGTTGAATTTCCCAAAGGTGGTGATGGGCACATAGGTTTGATGATAGGTGACAAGACGGCAATTGATATGATGGGCATAGCCCTGCATGATTACGGAAATACAATGTATTCTGATCATGAACAATTGACCCCTATCATTGATCATCTATATCTGAGTGACGAGACTATAGACGGATTGAAGGATGCTGTTGAAAACAGGGAATGGCTGAATACAGAATGGAATCAGCGCCGTTATATAGTAGGCACATGCAGTCATTTCAGAGTCGGTAATATGAAGCAGACTTATAATGATCGTTGCGGTGTCATTCTCCTGACTGAGTGGCAGGCAATGTCAGGACAACACGACCTTCTTGTAAAGGTCAACATAGACGAGGATGATGCCTGCAGAATGATTCTCGATGAATATAAGAAACTGGGATATGATGAAAGATGCATCACTGTAAAATCCTTGAACAACTACCTTGAGGATGTTATAAAGGATGAAAGAACCTTGCAGAAGCTCCTACTTGTGTTTATGATATCCTGTCTTCTTCTTACATCTATGGTCATTGCGGCATTCAGCAGCTATTATGCACATCTTCGAATCCATGATACTGCTGTCAGAAAGGTATTTGGAGAATCAGACATGGAAATTTTCCGAAGAACAGTATTGGGATTTGTTCTCCCGATTTTGATATCTGCCGTAGTCGCTGTCCCTTTAGCTTATTTTGCAGTGTCAAAATGGCTTGAAACCTTTCTTATGAGAATAGACAATTCGTTGATGATGTATGCTTCAGCAGTGGTGTTTGTACTACTGATTGTATTCGCATCTATAATTATCCAAACTTTGCATCTCATGCGCACCAACCCCGCTGAGGCACTGAAGAAGGAGTAGATGCCCGATCAGGTCGGGCATCCCCAAAGTTCTTTGACATACTGAAAACAAGACGAAAGAAGTCTGAATCCTCATAAGGCATTTGCTTTGATAGCAGAAATTCGTATATTTGCGAAAGTTAACTAATTATAGGAGGGAGAGATATGCCAGAAATCAGCAGTTTTTACGGAATTGTCATCTATATGTATTTCAATGAGCATAATCCACCACATTTTCATGTAAAATATGCGGATTTTAGTGCCATTGTTACTATTGAAGACGGAATAGTGACAGGTAGTCTTCCTCGACGTGCATTGAATCTTGTCTACGATTGGTTGGATCTACACAAGGATGAACTTATGGAGAATTGGCGTAGACTAGAGAAATGTGAGAGTTTCTTAAAAATAGAACCTTTAAAGTAAACTGATATGGAACTGATTTATATTACTTCGGCGAAGTATGTATCGGGATATATCCTTGAACTTACTTTTAATACAGGTGAAGTCAAGTTATTTGACTTCACGCAGCTTTATGATAAGGGTATTTGTACAAAACTTCAGGACTTAGAATATTTCAAGAACTTTAAACTTGATGCTTTTTCTGTTGATTGGAACAATGAAATAGGATTCGCCCCTGAATATCTTTATGAGAAAAGCATACCTGCATAAATAATATATATATATACTTTCTTTCGTCCCGATGCCACCTGCATCGGGATTTTGTTTTTAGTGTGTTGTGAATGACTGATGATATTGATGACTATAACGTTAAAGAAAGAATAATGAAAAGTTACATAAGATTCCTGAGTAGAAATAAATTGTACACTGCCATCATGGTGGTGGGACTGAGCATATCGTTGGCGTTTGTGATATTACTTGGAGCACATCTTGCTGATAAACTGGGATATGACAGTAGTGTTGATACCGAAGGTTTATATTTATGCCATGTGGATTATACTGGTTTGGATGATATTACGAGGTCTGATATCTTCAATAAGTTGCCTCAAGTTGAAGAAGTTTCTTATTTCAGACAGTATAACAGTTTTAATGGCTTGACAGGTTCCAGTAATGCTCTTGTCTGTGATGGAAAGAAGCATTGTGTTGATGGCATTGTAGCGGATGCCTCTTTGCTGACGATTTTTCCTTTTGATTTTGTTGTCGGAAGTGCTGAGACTGCATTGCAGGATATTGATGATATTATTATTTCTGAAAGTTTTGCGAAGAAGGTATTTTCTACTGGCGTGGATGCTCTTGGTAGGAATGTCAGCCTTGATGTGCGTGGGTATGAGAATAAGATCTATACTATCACAGGAATATATAAAGATCTGAATAAATGGACGTTGAAGCCTGTAGATTATATATTCTTAAATGAGAATAAGGATATGTCAGGAGGTGCAATAGAACCTGATGCCGCTTACTTTGTAAGACTGCTGAAAGGAACAGATGAAAGAGAATTTAAAGAAATATTGCAAGGTAAGTTCAATGAAGGTGTCAGTTTCAAGAGTCAGATTACGGTTACTCCAATAACAGAACTTAGGGGTCAATCAGATAATTGGTATATCAATTCATTCAATAACTCATACGATGGTGATGTTATTGATGTATATATGATTATGTGCTTGTTCATCACGATTGTTTCGATGATGAACTATATTGCATTGACAATAGCTTTTTCAAGATTCAGACTCAAGGAGATTGCTACAAGGAGACTTCTGGGTACTGGTAGATCTGCTATTGTGTTCAGATGTATTTTTGAAACTTCTATTATTCTCAGTCTCTCAGCAATTATTGCTGTTTTAATTGCATTTGCTCTTAAAGATGTGGTCAGCAATGTGATAGGGACAGACTTGACACCTATGTCCAACTTAACTGAATTGGTGGTTTTGTGTGGACTTATTATTTTCACTAGTATCATAGCCGGCATTATTCCTTCTGTAGTCTTATCTGTAAAGAACCCGCTAAAAATTGTCAAGGGAGAGCAGAAACATCGCGATAAGATGTACTTAAGTAAGGTCTTCATTCTGATCGAGGGTGGATTGAGCCTGTTTTCTATAGCAGTCACCATAGCTATAATGATGCAGACATTTCACTTGATAAACTACCCTCGTGGTTATAATACTGATGGCCTTGTCTATGTATCGTTTCAGGTATCGAAAAAAGCAGATAGATATTATGATGAGCTTCTATCACAAAGTTATGTCGATATGATAGGTATGGTTGATACGCCTCCGATGGCAGTCAAGTATTCAATGCTGGATATAACGGATGAGGCTGGAAATAAAATAGAGTGTTTTGATTTTGGTGTCAATGACACCTCATTGGAATTATTGGGGATAGAGATTCTCAAACGCTATTCTGATGAACCATTAGGTAATTATTTGTTCTATATAACTGAAAGTTCTGCAGACAGGTATGGATATACAATTAAGGATAATAAGATTACCAATCACAGAACAGGTTTTAAGATACCCGTAGCAGGAGTAGTTACAGACTTCGATTGTGGCAATATCAAATCCAGTACAAATGGTATGATCTGTCTTCAAGTGCATGAGGATAAGGATTATTTACCGGTGAACACTTGGGATAATCTGCTAGTTAAAGTAACTGGAGATGAGAGAGAAGATTGCGGGAGGATAAATGATTTTTATACTGCAAAAGGCTATGATGATACTATTTTCAAGGCTGAGACATTGAATGATATCTTACGTAAGGACTTCACGGAGGAAAGGCAGTCAGGTGCACTAATGTTTATATTTGCTCTCGTCAGTCTTTTGCTGACCTCAATTGCTATCATTGCTTTGAGCAGTTATTATGCTGAATTGACCAAGCATGATATCGCAATCAGAAAAGTTTTAGGAGAAGAACAGTATGATATATTCTGGAGTAGTGTGTGGAGATTTGCTTCGCCTGTGGCTTTTTCTGGTTTAATTGCCATCCCTGTAGCGTATGTCTGCATTGAAAGATGGTTAGAAGGTTTCCCGGTTCAGATTGATAACTCCCCTGCTATCTATTTAACAACGTTGATAATAGTTATGATAGTTGTACTTGCTTCTGTTGCTTATCAAGGAACTCGTCTTATGCGCACCAACCCTGCAGAGGCACTGAAGAAGGAGTAGATGCCCGATCAGCACTATTGCTCCATGAAGAGTTCCTGCTTGACGTAATTGATGCTTTCTACTACGAATTTATATCCTGCCGTGCCTGGTTTTCCGACCTTGAGGTAGGATTCATAATATTCAAGTGCCTTCTTGTAATCTTTCAGTCTTTCGTAGCAATAACCTATGGATGATATTGCTGAGATATTTGCAGGATTGTAGTCATAACTAAGTCTGTACTACTTGATTGCCTCTTCATACTTTTCTATCGTATGTCGAGTCATAGCCATGCTTCCGTAGATGTTATGCATCATTGACGGAGATGGTTCAAGCATTTCAAGAACCTTTGCAAAAAGTCAAGGATGAAACTATCAATGCAATGACGAGTGCGAGTCTTTTCATAATATTGAAATAATTGTATCATTCCAAATATAGTGAACTAATTTCAAAGGAGTTGAAAAAAGAATAAATTTACTATCTTTGGATTGATATAGAACGAAACTTAACAATGGCTAAAAGCAAAGCTAAAATACTTGTAGTAGACGACAACAGCGGTATCAGAGCGGCACTTAAAATGCTGCTCCCCCTACATTTTGCAGAGGTTGAACTCATCCCCTCCCCTAACGAGCTGATAAGCAGGCTTGCGGACTTCCGACCGGATGTCGTTTTGCTCGACATGAACTTTCATACAGATATAAACACAGGTAACGAGGGCCTTTTCTGGCTTTCCGAAATCAAGAGACGCAATTCAGATGTGGAAGTCGTGCTCTTCACAGCCTATGCAGACATTCAGCTTGCTGTTGAAGGTATGAAACGTGGCGCGTGTGACTTCATCGTAAAGCCATGGGACAATGATAAACTTGTTGAGACTCTTAAATCAGCGTATGCGAACAGGAGTAAGGAGGCCCGCGAAAGAGATGCTGTTCCCGCTTCGAGTCTGCCGATGCATTGGGGTGATGGACCTGCGATGTCCCTTGTTCGCAAGACGGTGGAAAAGATTGCTGCTACTGATGCCTCCGTGCTGATTACGGGTGAGAATGGTACCGGAAAAGACGTACTTGCAGGTGAGATCCATCGAAGGTCTTGCCGTGCGCTCAAACCGATTGTGTGTGTGGATGCCGGTGCTGTGACAGAGACCTTGTTTGAAAGTGAACTTTTCGGCCACGTGAAAGGCGCCTTTACAGATGCTCATGCCGACCATATCGGTAAGTTCGAGCAGGCAAACGGAGGCACGTTCTTCCTTGATGAGATTGGAAACATCCCGCTCCACCTTCAGGCCAAACTCCTTCGCGCCATCCAGAACAGGACCATCACACGCGTAGGAGACACAAAGTCCATCCCAATAGACATCAGACTCATCTGCGCAACAAACAAAGACCTTCAGAAGATGGTGGCAAACGGAGAATTCCGCGAAGACCTGCTCTACCGAATCAACACCATCCACCTCCATCTTCCAGCCTTACGCGAAAGGACGGAAGAAATCATCCCACTGGCTGAAATTTTCATCGAAAAGTTCGCACAGCGCTACAGAAGAGAGGTGAAAGGTCTATCACAAGAGGCAAAGGAAGCTCTTCTGGCGCATAAGTGGAGTGGCAATATCCGCGAACTGCAGAACTGCATTGAAAAGGCTGTAATCCTATCAGACAGCGAAACCATAAGTCCTGAAGATCTCCAGATTCAGAACCAATTACAGATAGTCTCATCGTCAGAAATAACAGGAGAGGAATCTCTCGAGGCAACTGAGGAAAAAGCAGTCAGAGCCGCTATGGCACGCTTTGGAGGAAATCTCTCTATGGTAGCTAAATCATTGGATATCAGTAGACCGACACTTTATTCAAAACTGAAGAAATATAACATTTGATAAACACATCAATCATAATAGTTATTTTGGCGACAATTGCTATAACTGCAGTTGTCACCTACCTCTTGACATCACGTCGCATGCGCCTTAAGGCAACATACATGCTTGACGCCCTCGAGGATAAAGAAATAAACTTCAGATTTGATGAAAAAAGACTGCGCGACCGCAAGTTCAACAAGACGCTCAACCGTCTGCGTACCATCTTCGAAAAGGAAAGACGCGAAATCATAGCCCAGGAACAATACTATGGACTTATGCTCGACCATGTCCAGACCGGTGTTGTCGCGGTTGATGAAAACGGACGCATAACATACTGCAACAGAACGGCTTTGAGTCTTCTTGGACTTGCCACCTTCTCAAACCTTCGCCACCTTAAGACAGTCAGCGAAACCCTCTATCAATCCTTCGTCAAGGTAACAGAAACCCATGATCAAAGGGCAAGTTACTACAACGAAAGTGGAAAGGTCACCATATCCCTCACAGCCTCACAGGCTAAAATAGGTAAAGCCACAGTAAAGGTAGTAGCCTTCAACGACATCAGCAGCGACATCGCGGAGAACGAACAGGAATCGTGGTCAAAGCTCATCAGAGTGCTTACTCACGAGATCATGAACACCATCACCCCTATCGCCTCCCTCAGCGAAACTCTTCTCAAATTTGACGGTTCGCAGGAAGACCTCCGCAGTGGTCTGGAATCCATTTCACAATCATCTCGAGGACTTATCAAGTTCGTCGACTCCTACCGCAACCTCACCCGAGTAGCAAGTCCAGTGAAAAAGGCCATCTATCTCAGAGATATCGTTGAACGAGTGAAGAATCTGACAAAAGATCAGTCACTCCTTTCGGGAGCGACACTCACATATGTAGAAAAATCAGAGGACATCATCCTTTATGCAGACGAAAGTCAGATCTCACAAATCCTTCTCAACCTTATCAAGAATGCTATACAGGCACAGGCAACTTCCGTTAGCATAACAGCAGAAATAAATGCCTCTGAGCAGGTTATCATCAATATCAGCAATAATGGCTCCCCTATCACTCCGGCGAGCCAGAAGGAGATTTTCGTACCATTCTTCACAACAAAGCAGAACGGAACAGGAATAGGTCTAAGTCTATCCCGCCAGATCATGCGTCTTCACAACGGAAGTCTCAATCTTACAAGAAGCGACGAAAAGTCGACAGTCTTTACGCTAATTTTCAAATAATTCGTAAATTAGTGCCCCTAAATCGCAAATTGAATAATTCAAGAAATAAAAATTAACAATGAACAGAATTCTAACCGCCATTGCATGCCTTGCTTTTGCAGCATGTACATCGCAGAATGTGCAGGTCGTTGACAGAATGACACACGACCCTAATTACACAAACACAGAGACTATCCTTCATGTATGGAGCTGGAACTTCAACACCATCGCTGAGAACATGAAACTTATCAAGGAGTCTGGATACACTATGCTCCAGACATCACCTGTAAATGCATGTTTCAGTCCTGAGGGTGCAAACATCAAGATTCTTGACAAGGAGCAGGGTAACTGGTACCACTACTATCAGCCAACTGACTGGACAATCGGAAACAACATCCTTGGTACAGAGCAGGAAATGGCTGCAATGCTTGATTCTGCAAAGAAATATGATATCCGCGTTCTTGTAGACGTACTTCCTAACCATACAGCATTCAACATCGACCTTGTAAGCGACGAGTTCTATGCAGCAGTAGGCGGAAGAGAGAAGATGTTCCACACAAATGGTCTAAAAGGTATCGAGAATTACAACGACCGTGACCAGTGTACACACCAGGGCGTTGGTGGTCTTCCTGACGTAAATACTGAGAACCCTCTTTTCCAGAAATACTACATGCAGTTTGTCAACAAGCTTCTTGAGATGGGTGTACGCGGTTTCCGTTACGATACAGCAAAGCACATCGGAGTACACTCTGATCCGGTTGATACAGAGGCTGGCGTAAAGGAGAACGACTTCTGGGATGTAGCAACTGGTCGCAAGGAGGTTCTTGGAGTTTCTCTTGCAATCGACTACAGCGAGCTTTTCGTTTATGGTGAGGTTCTTCAGGACAAGAACGTACCTGAGGAAGAGTATGCAAGCTACTTTGGTCAGACTGCTTCTACATACGGTCACGTAATCTGCAACGTACTTAATAAGAGAAGCGCAAAGGACATCGACATCCTTTCATGGTACCACAGAGCTGCTCCTGAGCACCTTACAACTTGGGTAGAGAGCCACGACACATATTGCAACGCAAACGAGACAGCTGGAATCACAGACCCACAGATCCGTACAGGTTGGGTATTGATCACTGCACGCCAGAACGGTACTCCTCTATTCTTCAGCCGTCCTATGAACTCAACTCGTGAGAACTACTTCGGCGACAACCTTCTTGGTGCACGTGGAAACGATGAGTTCTTCCACCCTGAGGTAGTGGCTGTAAACAAGTTCCGCCAGCAGATGAACGGTCAGCTTGAGGATATCAAGATTGCTGAAGATGGTGAGGTTGTAGTTGTTAACCGTGGTGACAAAGGTGCTGCTGTGATCAACTTTGCTCTTGAGGCAAATGAGGTTGCCCTTGCTACCAAACTTCCTGATGGACAGTACAAAGACGTTGTTTATGGTCAGGAGTTCAAGGTAGAGAATGGCGTTCTTAAGGGAACTGCAAACCCAGAGACAACTTACATCATCACTAGAAAGTAAGATAAGGCCATTTGCCTTCTTCGAATAGATTCTGATCGAGTTTGTAGGCTTCTTCGCCTCCAAGCTCGATCATTTTTTTGCGAAAGTTGGAACCGTGGTTATTGACATAGTTATGTGTGAGTTCATGAATACATATAGCCTCAAAGGACTTTTCCGGAAGTTGAATTGTCTTTGCACAGAATTCTATCTTTGAACCCCAGTATAAATTTCTGGCAAGCCACTTTCTGTTTGAAAGCACAACTGCGCACTTCTTGAACTTAGTTCCTATCCTGTCAGCCACTTCCTGGAGTTTCTGAGGAATCACCACCTCTGCCCTTTTTAGAAGCAGTTTCTGTGCGCACGCCAAAACATATTTCTGGGTATAAAGAAACTTGAATGACACAGTATCAGAAACATAGATAGTAAGGTTTCGTCCATCCATAACGCTGCTATAACTCCTGTAATGACCTCTGAATACTTTTAGAGTAAAGAAATCAGTCTCAAGAGTATAACCGTCATAAAACTTGTTCACTCCGTCACATGTCCATTTCTCATATAGGGAAGGAAGATTTTCTTCCGCGTATATGAATCCTGATAGCAATGATTCCCTGGACTCGATATCAATGACAACTTCATCCTTGTTATATCTGATTCTTGTCGGTGTATAGGCATACTTTCCCCTGACAACCCTTATGTTGCCAATACCATTTATAAACCTGGTCTCAGAGTTTGGCATGAATTCATACTTAAGAACTTCAAGACGTTCCTGAAGCCAGATTCCGAACTTTTCAGACTTTTGGGTTGAACCAAGATTCTGAAAACTTGAGTAGTAGAGATCCTTTGCCTGTGAGAGATTCTTCTCTACACCAAGCCCAAATTCGTAGCAGTGTCCCAACCATCCCATGCAGGAAACGCTCCTAGACGAGACTCCGCGCAAGAACCACCCTGCAGCCTCTGTATATTCTTTCCTGTCGTAATGTTCCTTACCTCTCTCGAAATTGGATTTACATGTCATGATTTACCCTTTTGTGATCTTGAAACCGAGTTTTGTGATGAGTTTAAGCGTACCGAGGGCAGTGTCGCGGTCATAGGCCTTTTCTATTTCTGGAAGGTCTTCGTATGGGATGAGGCAAGGATGGTGCTTCAACTCATCATTACGTGACTCTCCGTATGTCCAGCCTTGGTCCATACGGCTCTGTGCCCACACCTCATGGACATTCTTAGACATCTGCTCAATAAGCTCGTTCAATTCTTCTGGCAACTGGACATCACTTGTGTCCATCGGCGCCGGTACGTAGTTTCTTTTAGTTTCCATTTCTAATGAGTTTTTCCTTATAGAGCAATAATCCTGCAGAATCTATCACCAATTATAGGAATGAGACAAAGTTAACATTATATCCTAAAAATCCTTATATTTGCTAATGGTTCTAAAAAAATGAAAGATGATATATTTTGACTCAGATTATATGTCCGGAGCACATCCGGCAGTTCTGGAAAAACTGATACAGACCAACGCGGAACAGACGCCAGGCTATGGTTTCGACAAATACACATCACACGCAGCAGAGCTCATCCGCGAAGCATGCGGAACACCTGACGCACAGGTTCGCCTCCTCGTAGGAGGAACACAGACCAACGCAACTGTCATCGACGGCATCCTCGCCCATCACGAGGGTGTGCTGGCGGCAGACAGCGGACACATCAACGTGCATGAATCAGGTGCAATCGAGGCAACTGGACACAAGGTGCTAGTGCTGCCTTCGCACGAAGGAAAGGTTGAAGCTGCTGATGTGAAGACGTATATTGAGAAGTTCTACGCTGATGATACATACGAGCACATGGTTGCTCCAGGTATGCTATATATCTCTTTTCCAACGGAGTACGGAACCGTCTATTCTTTGGATGAGCTTGAGGGTCTGAGTCGTGTATGCCATGATGCCGGTATTCCTCTTTATGTGGATGGTGCCAGATTGGCGTATGGACTTGCGGCGGAGGGATGTGATGTAACTATGAAGGATATTGCTCGCTTGTGTGATGTCTTTTACATCGGAGGCACGAAGGTGGGTGCTCTCTTCGGTGAGGCAGTTGTTGTGACGAATCCGTCGCTGCTGAAGCATTTTGTGCCGCTGATCAAGCAGCACGGTGCCTTGCTTGCGAAGGGTAGGTTGCTTGGCGTGCAGTTTGAGACCTTGTTTACTGATGGCCTTTATGAAAGGATTGGTCGTGAGGCTGTTGCGAAGGCGATTCGCCTGAAAAAGGCCTTTGTTGAGAAGGGTTATGTTGTGGAGGTGGACTCCCCTACCAACCAGCAGTTCTTCAGGCTGCCGAATGATGTGCTTGACAGACTTGCTGAGCATGCCAGTTTTGAACTCTGGGGTCCGCGTGGCGAGTCGGAGACAGTTGTACGCTTCGTAACCGGCTGGACAACAACAGATAAGGATATTGATGAGCTTATAAACCTGATATAATTCTTTGCTTATGAAACTCCCTGCAGATATGTCGAAAATCGTCAGTATAAAGTACGACGGACCTAAGGACAATGAGGGAAACCCTCACGGATGTGGAGTAATGGAATATTCAGCCTCGGCAACCAAGAAATATAAATATGAAGGGCACTTCGTGCACGGAGTCCGCTCCGGATATGGAGTCTGGTCTGAGAGTGTCAGATACATCAAGGAATATGAAGAATGGGAGTGGGTGCAGATGGGTGAGTATGACAGCTGCGGCAGGTTGATTCATCCTAATACCAAGCCTGGACCATATAAGGAGGTCGTGGATTTATGGGATGAGAAGTTCAGGGGCTGGTGGAGGAATGACGATGCCGCTCATGAATTCGACTACACCCGCAGGAAGTACGCAGCAGACGATTTTGAACTCACTGAAGATGATAAGTTCCTGTCTTATTTCCATGATTTCAAAGCAGTCAGGAAATTGCCGAAATCGATGGTTTCAAAACTTAAGAGAAGCACAAAACCATATGCTAGATATGGGTATGGAGTATGGCTTTGGCTGACTCACAAAGACAGTGAATCACTTAAAACATCCTTCAAGATCTTTGAGGAATCGGCTGCGAATGGCATTGCAGATGCCCTTCAGTTGCTTTCTAGAATGTATTATCTTGGCGAGGCATATGACGAGAATGCCGGAAAGTTTGTAATGGACCGTAAGCTTTCCATGGAGATGCAAGCTCAGGCGATCGAAAAAGGCAGTATTACTGCCAAGATCAGACGCAACAGAGACCTGTATTTAGGCACTGCAGAACTTAAGGCAGATAAAGAAGCGGCCATTACAGTGGCGGAACGTGAGTCTTCGGCTATTTTCAGCGAGTCGATTCTTTGGACTGAGTCGCTTGGATGGTTTTATCAGGTTGAAGGTGAGACAGATAAGGCCACTAATGCATATGATAAGTGCATAGTAAATGGTTATTATGTTCCGATATTTGACCTGGCTTTGATTGCTCTTGAAGAGGAAGACTTTGAATACTATGAAACTCTGATGAAAATCGGAATGAAGCTGGAGATTCCTGAGTGCTATGCTCTGGGATTCGAGCAGGAGTCATGTTGGGATTCTTTGGACGATCAGGACAAGATAAATATTCATGCCCGACTGAAGAGGAATCTTCCGGAAGGTATTTCTCTGGGCAGTGCATTTTGTGCATATGTTATGGCAGATGCGCTGCTGAACGGAAAGTTCGGGTTTAAGATTGATCTTGTCAAGGGTAAGGAGTATGCCGACATAGCAATAACCTACGGCTACAGCGATGCGGCGAGTCTTTTGATCGAGGCCGCCGAGACTCTCCAGGACCTTGAATTCATGTCGGACGAGGAACTCCTAAGACTCAGGTACGATGCGTTGCGCTATGGTGTTGATGATCAGCTTGACTATGTGATCAAGAATAAGGACGCGTATGTGGCAATGGGATACGGAGATCAGATAGAGTCTGTATGGATGCCTATATGGAAGACCACGCATCCGGCTCCAAAGACTCAGATCAATCCGACTGCGATGATCATTCAGCCATCAGGAGTGGTGTCCTTTGTCGATGCTGATATCTTCTCAATGTCCTATCGTGAAATGGCTCTGCTCATTGGTGCAGAAGGACTTGATGCAGTCCATTTCTCGGAACCTTTGAATCAGATTACGAAGAACTGCGGATTTAAAGGATATCAGCTGGCAATGTATACAGACAGGGAGGGATACGCAAAGGATCTTCCTGACAACGCTGTCGGAACCATTCTATATGGACGCGGATATGAAATAAGAGGAGCAGTAATCATTGCCCTTGAGGACAACAAGTACGACACCTATTCATTCCATTTCCAGGAGGACATGGACAATGTTTTCAATGAAATATCAGCTCTGACCGGTCTGGTCAGACGTGCTTAGCCGGATACCGGTTTACCTCTTGACGAAAGTCAGCTCGTAGGAATAGCTATATCTTCCGAACCAGATGGTCTCACGATACATAGGTTCGGCGTATGAAATCTTGAACTGTGAACTGTAGGAGGAATATTGAAATGATGTTTTCAGTACGACTCCGTCTTGGTGGACTTCAAGAACCTTGAAATTGAAGTCTGGAAAAATCAATTTATCGATACCATACTGCTTCCATTCTTCCTTCCTTGGAGAAAACAGAGTGACACCTGTCTTGAGGTTTACACCCTTGAGGTCACACTCGAAGCGGTCTTCAAGATCAATGTCTTCACCAGTCACCTCATTCTCGGATGACGCGCAAGTCTCAAGGACAAATTTGTAATTATCGAAATCCATAATATTTAAGATTTTTAAGTTTAAGATCTAATTTTAGGATGAATGCAAATAAACTGTGGTATTTGAAAAGTCGCACTGTATGCGGTTGGTAGGCATCATGAAGTTTACTGTTCCACAGTCAAAAAAGCGAAGTCCCCATCTTTCCTCCTCGTCAAGCTGGAGTAGAGACATGAGACCTTCGTTTTCGTTCTCATAGCCCTCTGTCATGGCAGGCATGCCAAGAAGTTTGAAACCAAAACCAGTCTCATCTGTATGTTCAAATGATATTTCCTCAGCCGGAAGTACAGCAGATTCACCATCTTCCCAATAGTACTCATGAGTGAGAAGGTCTGAACAATCCTCGCTGTAAAGTACCTTGAATGAATCTGGCACCCACTCCCCTGTACCACAACAAGGCGCGTCCAGGTCACCAAGAAAATAATCCAGATCAGCAAAGAACCAGAGCATACCTTTGTGAGGCAAAATATTATCAACATCTAGTTCTGCCACCTCTTCCAGGTGGATCTGACAAATAAAGGTAAGAAGATTGCCATCATTATTACAAGGCCAGTCAAAGGCCTCTGGCAAATCAGGAAAACCCCACCAATGGCTTTTACCTGCGAGGTCTTCAGTTGTAGGATTTATATTAATCTTTATTGCCATATTCTTATGCCCATGCATCAAATCGTCCATCATCATCCATTTCTCGTCTCAACAGTCCTGTAAGTTCGTCTATCGCCTCAAAGACGTTTTCAATATCCTCCTCCGTATCAAATGCGTAAGTGTTGAACTCAGAATCTTCAAGTACTATTATCACCGCTCCCATGACTTCGAGATCTTCATCATTTAAGATTGTGGCAACTAGATTTTCTTCAAGATCTTTAATGGCGTAGTCTCTATCGAAATACATTACCACATTCTTATTGAGGCTGCAATCTTTAGTGATCTGACTGAGTGTATCTGAAAAATGTACCCTTTCAAGTTCTTCTGCATCAATGAGTAATCCAAGCTCGTTTAATATAACAGGATTCACATCAGTCTGAATGAATTCTGTATAACCGGAAGGATATATAACAAGTACAGTAGGGAAGATCTCTGTCATTTCAACGATATTGTTCATAGTATCATTTCTAGTCAAACATAACTCCCGGATTCATTGCTGATGGGCTACGCCACTCGATTCCTCTACGGGCCAGAGCCGCTCGTTTTGTGCTCCAATAACCGTGGCAAAACCCCATGTAGTGAGGTTCATCCTTCATCTCTTCTTCTACTTCCTTTTCGACCTCGTAAATAACTTCCTCCCATTTCGGAGTTGCCTGCACTGGATCCACCTTGAGCATACCACCAAGCCCATTCCAACATTGAATGGCATACTCCCATTCCGGATCACTGACGATCATAGCCAAGTCATATATCCATCTATCTACCTGCCGGAAGTAGTATTTGTCCATATTTTCTCTGAGATAATCGTCATAATCCTCCGGAGACTCAAAATCTCGATATAACCTATAGAGTTCGCACAAAGAGTGGAAAAGACGTGGAGTCTCCCTCTTGTCAACATAGTCATTCTCAAGCATGCAGGCGATATAGTGTGCCTTATATGCAGGATTGATATTATCAGACCTGAACGGCGCAATATCCTTCAATTCGCGGATAAACTCACGCACAAGAGGAATATTCTTCCAGATATTTCCTTCCTCAATATTCTTGTTCATCTGGTCGATCAGTTCTGATGCATATTCATCTGACCAGTCACTCACCTCATCTTTATCCTTACTGAAAAAGAACACATTTCTAGCCTGCTTGGGAATCCTTTCGTTTGAAGTATCAAACTCAGGGGTACCGAGCACTTGCCAATGACGGTTTATCTTTAATGTACGGTCTCTGTAACTGAACACCATCTCCTCCTCATCGATTGACATAACAGTCAATTCTCTTCCATACACAGAAAAGGTATAGCCTGGCACCAATGCATCGACACTTACACGCTCCCAGAACTTAATTCTGTTTCCGACTCCTGAATCACAGGAAGTCTCAATCTTTAGTATATTGAACTGCTGATTCATCGTATTTCTGTATATAAGATGTATTGTTATTCAGAGAAGTTACGCACTTTGGCAGTTTCTCCTGGAGGAGGTGTTTCACCTTGAAGAAGTGGAGCAAAGATTGTCCTTTCCGTTGATGTACGTCCATCTATATCTACTGCTGAGTTTAATAGAGTTGCTAAGAATAGTTCATTTTCTCGTGTACATTTGTACATCTCATCAATGACCTTTTTCAGTTTAGGGAGCATCTTATTGGTCGCCTTTACGATTTTGCCATAAGAAATGGCACCCAATCCCAATTCCACCAGGCCAACATTTGCCGCTGGCAGTTGTATCAAAAGATCAGCTGCAGTGTCCTTCATTGATTTCAGAGCATCGAAATCATATTTGTATTCATTGAGGGTATATGGAATCCTCCAACCTTCCGAGCCGCTTGCAACTTCCTCACCTTTGGTGAACAATTTCACAGCTTTGCAGATCTGCCCAGCTTCTGTTTCAAGATAGTAGGTGTATATTGAATATCTAGGAGCCCTTTTCTTCAGAGCCTCCTGCACATCATTATACAGATCAACAAATCCTCTGATATAATCATCCACTGCTTTCACTCCTGTTCTTTCCGGACGCTCCCAAACATCAGTGAGAGTAATGTCTGTCCAGACTGGTTCAGTAACGACTGTAAGGGCAGGACGCATGTCTTCCGGAACAACAAGTTCAGACTTCTTCTTTGACACCTTTATGTCGTGGAAAACATAGGCTGCAGATGTACCGCTTGTGTTTGAAAGCCAGAACATCAGCTGCTCGCATCCCTCGATCGGCACTGTAACAGTTTGTGGCTGCATACCTTCAAATACATCAAGTTCAGCCACAACTTCAAGGTTTGAGCCAATCAGAAGTCTCTCCTTACGTTCACTTATGTCAGGCTGCATGGTATCCGGTCCCAGAAGTTGGGTGTCGCCTTCCTTTCTCAGACACTCGACAGTAAACGTAACGCTGTTATATTCTCCGTAAGTATTGAAAGCCGCGCATGAATTCTCTACAGCCTCTCCACCTGCAGCCAGCATGAGTAGAGGGGCAATAGGAGCAAGGGTTGTACCCACCATAGCACCTCCGACAGCTGCTCCAGCCGTAACAAAAGAGCCACCTACTGCTGCAGCACCTACGGCACCTGCACCCACGGCATCTGAACCGGAAAGCGCACCGAAGTCAAGCGAGAAATGCGTGCTGGTCTGAAGAACGAAACCTTTATAGATTCTGCTGCCGTCATATCTTGTAAAGTAATTCTTCTTTGAGGTTCCATCTAC
>JAEIGA010006225.1_pt1 | contig 18165 bp, 9 predicted proteins | sample 9270691 | NCBI WGS metagenome assembly JAEIGA01 (sample SAMN17057246, study PRJNA624740) | gut metagenome | biome: biome; isolation source: fecal sample | host: Bos grunniens | place: China: Xizang | collected 2019
AAAAATTGCGAGTAAGTGTGGGTAAATTTACCCACAAAGTGAGCGGAAGCAATTTCAAAAAAAGTTAAAACTACAATCAATTCTATAAATCAATAGACTATCCCCCAGGCTTAAAGCAAACCGGGGCATCCACACCTTTTTGCGACTGAGCCACGAAAACACCGGTTTCCACATTTCCATATAACAACACTCCCTGCGGTTGCACCAAAATGGCAACCGCAGGGAGTGTTGTACCGGCATGATACAAGTTACTGCTTTGGCATTACAAAGCGATAGAGATTGCAACCGATGAAATTACCCACAACAAGGCAAGGATAGAGCACTGCAATATCCCGGATGTGTTCAACGGTATATGAGAGCGGTGTTGCCATATAATAGAAGGCATCGGCCAGGCAGTGTGGGAACCCGCAGTTGATGAAGAGCGGCACACCAAAGAGCAACACAAGCGGTTTGCCCTCACGGGCAAAGGTAACGACTGTTGTCATAATGAATCCGCAACCTATTGCAAGCAGGCCAGCCTTTACCGGGCCAACAGCAAGACGCGAGGCAAGTATTGACTGCGCCGCCTCGTCCAATGGCAGAGGTGAGAGACGTGAGAGCATTGCTACAAGCATACAACCCATCACATTACCGAAGAGAATGAAGAGCAGTTCACCAATAGCCTTGAGCCAACGGCTGCTGCCGTCCTCGCTGCGCAGGGGCACAAAGCCCGCAGTGCCTGTATATAGTTTCAACTTGTAGTTTACAACGGTCAAGAGGCCGAACGAGAAGAGCACAGCGCCTACAATATCCTTGTAGGCCAAATATCCCCAGCCGGCAATGCCGACTGCAATTCCTGCCAAAAGTGCAGAACGAAAAGTGTTGTTCATATCCTAATGTTTTTATTTTATTGTTTAATAGTCACTAAGGGTAGTAAGGTTACCAAGGTAACTACATAGTCATCACGACTACACTATCCTATTAATCTTCCGCTGTCGGCAACCATCGTGCGCACGGTATCGTTGAAAGCACGTTCCTGCATGAGTTGCTCAATGGATATGTGCATGCGGTAGTTCCAGCAGTGGTCGCGATTGGATGGTACGTTTATGCGTTCGTCATCATAGTTCTCGCGACGCAAACGCTCGTCCATGGCCATCCAGTCCTGCCAAGCGAAGAGCGCAAAGGCCGATGGGGATGCAAGGTGCTGCGCAAGGATTGCACGCGCCACGCAGCCATCCATCTCAACAGGCGCCTTGCCGTCGAAGCCGAGCACACAGTTGTAGAACTGCTGCGACAGGGCCTCGTCCTCGCGCCACCAACCACGCAGCGTGCTCATATCGTGTGTTGAAGGCGTTGCAACGGAGAGATAGGGATAGTGCTCGGGGCGGGCAAATGTCTCGCCATAGAGTTTGGGCATACGCTGGATTTCGAGCGAGAGAACCTGCAGATTCTTCATTACCCAGGGTACGCAGGCCGGTATCATACCCAAATCCTCGCCGCACGCCGTCATTGGCGTAGAGAGGAGCAAGGGAGTGAGTTTGCGCATTCCTTCGCGGTACCAGAACATTGTATGGCGGTTGTAGAAATAGTCCTCATAGATGCGGTCATAGGCTATGTGCGCGGCCTGTGAGAGTTGGGTATAGGCCTCGGTATCGCATCCAAGAATGCGCGGAACGAACATCGTCGGTTCGTTGAGGTCACGCATGAAGAGCACGTTTCCATAGATTCGCTGCAGGGCATCTTTCATTGCCTGCGCGAGTCTTGGAGTGCGTTCGTATATGTAATATGCAAGCAGGTTGGCATTCTCCATCTCGGGCTTGAAACGATAGGTACCGTCGCCCACAGGGTCAAGAAAAGCATCCACAATCTGCTTTACCTTGCGGGGGAAATGTTTCTTCAACAATGCATCGTCGATGTATGGTGCAGTGTGACGTTCCTCGTCAAAGGCAAAACCGGCCGCTGTAATCTCATCGACGGTCAAAGGACGGTTGGGCGAGAAACTGCCGGCAAGTCCGCTCTTTGCTGTACGCGGAATTTCCCAAATGCGGAAGAAACCGAGTATGTGGTCTATGCGGTATGCATCGAAGAAGCAGGACATATACTGCAGACGACGACGCCACCAGGCGTAACCGTCACCTGCCATCACCTGCCAGTTATATGTGGGGAAGCCCCAGTTCTGCCCATCGGCGGCAAACATATCGGGCGGGGCTCCTGCCGAGACTGAGAGGTTGAACTGCTCGCTGTCACACCACACATCGACGCCATTCGGCGCCACGCCAATAGGGATATCGCCCTTTAATGCAACGCCCCGGCTGTTGGCATAGTCGTGAGCAGCGGAGAGCTGTGTGAAGAGCAGATACTGCACATAGCAATAGAATTGCATCTCCTTGACAGCATCGGGGTACTCTGCCACAACACGCTCAACAGTGGTGGCATCGTAGTGCGAGTATTCGCCCCAATCCCATATATTGCTATGCAGACGCGAGGAGAGGAAACGGAAAAGGGCATAGGGCCTGAGCCATTGCCGCTGTTCCTTTTCAAAAGCAAGATAGTCCTCACTTGCAAGGAGCTCGCAACCAACCTCATCAAACAGTTCGCGCAGATAGTTTATCTTCAGGCGGTATGCCTTGGCGTAATCCACCGCAGGCAGGGCATTGAGCGCCTCGCGCTCCTTTTGGTAGAATTCATTGCGGCGTGGCTTGGAGAGCGCCGGCAACTGCGACATATCGGCATATATCGGGTTCAGTGCAAAGACCGAGACGCAGTTGTAGGGGTAGGAGTCCTCGCTGCCGCCACGTACGGTAGTATCGTTAACGGGCAAGAGTTGCAGTATGTTCTGCCCTGTCGATGCAAGCCAGTCGGCCATAAGTCTTATATCGCCAAAGTCGCCAATTCCCCAACCGTGAGCCGAACGCAGGGAGAAGAGCGGAATGACCGTACCTGCCAGACGCAGCGAAGGAGCATCAAAGGCAAGAGCATCCAACTGATAGAAATAGTTTGTTGACGGTTCAAAATCGGGGAGCAGTATGTGGCGGTTATCACCACCCTCCCAACGCACATTGCCGGTGTCGTCAACAGCAATGAACTTGTAGTTGAGCGCCCCTCTCCACAATGTAGAGACGTCAAAAGTCACACTCCAGCGATTAGGGACACGCTGCTGCATAGGGAGCGCCTTTGCGGGCTCCCAAGCGCCAAGCACATCGGCATCGCCAACTAGGTGCAGCCGCTCGCCGGTGCGCAGACCTGTTGCGTAGACCGAGAATGTGACACTGCGGTTATACCAGTTGATTGATGGTTCATCGAGCCTTGTCTCATATTTGTCAAAGAAACGGAAGAGGTTTGTACGGGCATAGCACCCTGCGGGCGAGTCGAGCCACATATCGTACACAATATAATTGCGGTTCACGCAGTTGAAACGCAAAGTGTGAGGTGTGCCTGCCCACTCGCAACAGAGGCTTTTGCCATCAAGGCGCAGTTCATAACCGTAATTTATGTCGGCATACCGGGCATCGACTTCCATTGAGCATTGCCACCACCCTTTCTGCACCTCGCGCAAAGGTATTGACTCCTTTACCACGCTGCCACCATCGCGAAGAGTGTAGCACAGATGCACCATTGCATCATCGCTGATATCGTATCTTATATTGAATTCTATAAAATGCATTTGTACATTATTTATTATCCACGCGAAAATACAAAAAAAAGCAAGCACTTCAATACAGATTTTAATTTAAATTGTTTGAATTGAATGCACGGGCATGTTAAAAGTCAAAAAATGTCAAAATATCTTTCACTCTTTTGCCATTTGTAATAAAAGCAGTATTTTTGCAGAGATTTTCCCGGTTTTTGTGTTTTTCGCAAAACAAAACCGAGGGTTCATTTGTTATATGTTACAGACTCTCCGCAATTTCAGAATATCAATCCTGTTCTTGCTGCTCACACTGACCGCTGCACAGGCAATGGCACAAAAGAGCGGTAAGAAGCAATTTACCGTTGTCATTGATGCCGGTCATGGCGGCGTTGACCCCGGTGCATTGGGCAAGAAATCGCAAGAAAAGAACATAAACTTTGCGGTGTCCAACATGCTTGGGAAGATGATAAAGGAGGAATATCCCGAGGTGAAGGTAATATACACACGCACCACCGACGTAAAGATACCGCTTGCACGACGTGCCGACATAGCCAACAAGGCAAATGCCAACCTGTTCATCTCAATACACTCAAATGCAAGCAAGAACAGGAATGCCCACGGTTGCCAGACATTTACCTTAGGTTCCGGCAGTGATGCCGAGGCAAAGGCCGCTGCGATGTACGAGAACGAAGTAATCCTCACCGAGGAGAACTTTGAGGAGACATATAAGGGATTCGACCCACGCTCCAGCGAGAGTTATATAATCTTTGAGCTAATGCGCAGCCATGACATGGAGATGAGCGTGAGACTGGCCGAGATGGTGCAGAACGGAATGGTTGAAAGTACATCACTGCATGATCGTGGTGTGTCATCGGCGGGTTTCCTGGTGCTGCACCGCACTGTAATGCCAAGCATTCTTGTAGAGTTGGGATTCATAAGCAACAGCAAGGACGAGAACCTCATTGCATCGAAAGAGGGACAGGAAAAACTGGTCAAGGGTATATTCAACGGATTTGCCGAGTACTATGAACTCTACTGCAAGGGCAAAGAGGCAAAGAAGAGCGAACAAAAGCCCGAAACGATAACAAAGAAGGAGGAGACAAAGAGGCCCAACAAGGAGAACGGCGGCAAGCCTGTATTCAAGATACAGATAATGACAACCGAGAGCAAGTTGCAGGGCAATGACAAGAGACTGAAGGGGCTGAAGGCCGATTATTACGAGGAGAACGGGACTTATAAATACACATACGGCGAGAGCGAGGACTACAATGAGATTCTGCGGCTGAAGAAGCAGATAGCCGGAGATTTCAAGGATGCCTTTATCATAGCATTCCTCAATGGCGAGAAGATCAACACACGCGAAGCCATACTGATATTTAAAAAACAGAAAAAATGAGCAAGATAAAATTTTCACGAGAACTGATAGTTGGACTGCTGGGATTGGCAGCGATGTTTGTAATCTACTTTCTGATCAATTTTTTCAAGAGTATCGACATTTTTGACAGCAGCGACAAATACCGTATAGAGTTTACCAACATTGGAGAACTCACAAATTCGTCGCCGGTATATGTCAACGGCTGCAAGATTGGCAATGTGAGTGCAATAGAGCACAACTTTAACGAAGACAGCAAAGTATACCTCACAGTGAGCCTAAACAAGGGATTGAGATTACCCGAGGGCAGTTATGCACAGATACACAACAAACTAATGGGCGGCAGCACAATCTGCATAGTCTTAGGCAAGGGCGAGGGCACAATTGAACCGGGTTCTACAATACGCGGTGTGCTTGAGGCCGGCGCAATGGGCGAAGTAGGAGATATGGTTCCGCAACTGGAGGCTATGCTGCCGAAAGTTGACGCCATGCTCACATCACTGAACAACATCCTCTCGAACCCAGCCATCAACAACACACTCAACAACCTGGAGTCACTCACAGGAGAGTTGAACACCACATCGGCCGAGCTGAACAGTATTGTAAAGAACGATATACCTACAGCACTGGACAAGGTGGTTGAACTGGAGGATGACCTTTTGAAAATTTCGTCACAGTTGAGCGAGGTCGACTATGGTACAATGATTGCAAGCCTTGAGGCATCGCTAAGCAACATACAGCAAATTACAACAGCGCTCAACGAGGGCAACGGCACAGTTGGTATGCTGTTGAACGACACAACACTCTACAGCAAGCTAAATGCCACCTGCGAGGCAGCCAATGCACTGCTTGAGGACTTGAAGGAGAACCCCAAGCGTTATGTTCATTTCTCGGTTTTCGGCAAGAAAGAGAAAAAATAAGATAAAAAACCGAATATAAGCAATAAATGAAAGAGGGTTACGCCTTGCGTCCTTTTGGCCCTTGTTGTCACAAAAGAAGAACCTTTTATCTCACAAACCCGAGTTCATGCACCACAGCTCCATGACGGTCATGGACTGTGAGCACATACCGTCCCGGAGCAAAGTCCGAGACATTGAATCGGGTGCAATACCTGCCATAATAGACTTTACGGCCATAGACATCCTTCACAACAATGCGCTGCCCCCACGACAACGGCGATGGCAGTTCTATTGTAGCGCTACGCAAGATTGAGCCACCCCGGGTTGCTGCAACATACAACGGTTCACTCTCAACGCCACAGGCATCGACAGCCGTCACTGCCATTGTAATGTCGTCGATGGTGCGACAATCCCAACGGAATGAGGTTGCGGCAATCCCTGCTGCGACAAGATTATCGATATTGCTTATATCAACCGTATCCCCTATTGCCGCATATACATTATAGCGCACTGCCGGGTAACCGTCTGCCGATGACACCGCGTTCCATTGCAATGTGACACCACTCTCGTCGCGCACACATCCTGTAGATACCGGTGCCGGAGGAGGAGCCAAAGCCCAATCCATAGGGGGTACAAGCGCCGGCCTGTCATATATTTTTGTATAAAGGTCGCGCACACCACCGACATTGCCCACAAGATGGGCTGTGCGGAACATTATGGCACCATCGGCCTTTGCGCTGCGCGAAGTATGCAACTGTCTCCCAATCTCAATTTGCGGCCATCCGCCATACTCGGGGAGCAGACGGTATATGCCAATGCCGGGCACAATGTGGCGGCCATTGCTGTTCTCGCACCAGTCGAGGAGAAAGGGATAGAAATTATTGCCGTTGAAATAGAGCATCGGGAAGAGAATATCCATAACTCCACTGCTCAGCCAGCCTTGTGCATCCTGATAGACTGTATTGTAGGCATCCCAGCCAAGCGAGCTGTAGCGGGTGAGATTATCGTACTTGCCAAGCGGCGCACAACTCACACGCACCCAGGGTTTCAGTGCCTTGACAGCCGAATGGACACTGCTTGCGATGCGGGTTATATTGGAACGGCGCCACGCCGCAAGCGACATGCGCCCGCCATGCCTCACAAAGAGAGAACCGTCGGGGTAGCCATCTACACTGTCGGGATAACGTACATAGTCGAGGTGTATGCCATCGACATCATAGTTCTGCACAATCTCCTTTGCCAATGCCGCCAGATAGCCGGCTGTGGCAGGATTGCCGGGTTCCATGTACCACGAGCCTTTATAGCGGGTACAGAGAGCCGGGGTCTTCACCGGCAAAGCCCTCTTGCCAAGTCGCCGGATATGCTCTGCCTTGCCAAGCGGCATGGTTACTATCCAGGCATGGAGTTGGATGCCGCGTTTGTGGCACTCCTCTATGGCAAAGGCCAGCGGGTCGTAACCGGGAGACTTGCCCGTAGTGCCGGTGAGCACATGCGAGAAAGGTTCGATGGATGAAGGGTATATGACATCGCCGCGTATCCTTGTCTGCAGCAAGACTGTATTGATGTGCATCGACTGCAGAGAGTCGAGCAGCACCACCAGTTCGGCCTTTTGCAGTTCAATGTCGGACGGTGATTTCACCTGAGTGTGCGGCCAGTCAAGATTCTCTATCGTTGTGAGCCACACCGCGCGATATTCATATTTTGGAGAACGGTTGCCAAGTGCGTGACAGTTACCTGCTTTATACATTGTTCCGTTGTCTTGCACAACATTTTGGGCAGCAGCAAAAAGCGGCAGCAACAGCAATAATGTCATAAAGTGTAGTAACTTTTTCATAATTGGAATTAAATTATTACAAAAGTAGTCATTTTTATGCCATTTTTTCAATCCATTACCAATTATTTTGTACATTTGCGATTACGACCGCTTAATATGCCAAAGTCATGAAACAAAAGCAATGGCAAAAAGCGTTACATTCATCATAGAACAGATAACAACAAAATAACTATTGAATTATGACAAAGACCAAGAAATTCATTACCTGTGACGGAAACCAGGCTGCGGCACATGTCGCATATATGTTTTCCGAGGTAGCGGCCATCTACCCTATCACACCATCATCCACTATGGCCGAGTATGTAGATGAGTGGGCAGCACAGGGCCGCAAGAACCTCTTCGGCGAAACCGTATTGGTACAGGAGATGCAGTCAGAGGGCGGTGCTGCCGGTGCAGTTCACGGTTCATTGCAGGCCGGTGCACTGACAAACACCTTCACTGCCTCACAGGGTTTGTTGCTCATGATACCCAACATGTACAAGATTGCCGGCGAGAAGTTGCCGACAGTGTTCCACGTTTCGGCACGTTCACTCGCGGGCAACTCACTCAGTATCTTCGGTGACCACATGGACGTTATGGCTTGCCGCCAGACAGGTTTCGCTATGCTTTGCGAAGGCTCGGTACAGGAGGTCATGGACCTTGCACCGGTGGCACACCTTGCTACATTGAAGAGCCGCATTCCTTTCCTTAACTTTTTCGACGGTTTCCGCACATCGCACGAGATCCAGAAGATTGAACTCCTTGAGCAGGAAGATATAGCTCCACTCGTTGACCGGAAATACATCCAGGAGTTCCGCGACAGGGCATTGAGCCCAACACACCCTGTTGTTCGCGGTACAGCGGAGAACCCCGAGACATTCTTCACACACAAGGAGAGCGAGAACCCATTCTACAACGCTGTTCCCGACATCGTAGCCGAGTACATGGAGAAGATTTCAGCCATCACAGGCCGCAAGTATGCTCCTTTCACATACTATGGTGCCGAGGATGCCGACCGCGTAATAGTGGTTATGGGCTCTGCAACTGAGGCCATCAAGGAGGCTATCGACTACATGATGGCACGCGGCGAGAAGGTGGGATTGGTGAGCGTTCACCTTTACCGTCCATTCTCGGTGAAGTACCTTGCAGCAGTTATGCCAAAGACTGTGAAGAGTATTGCCGTACTTGACCGCACAAAGGAACCGGGAAGCAACGGTGAGCCTCTGTACCTTGACGTTGTCGAGGCTTTCTCAAGCACACCCGAACTCAAGGAACTCAACCCGACAATCGTTGGCGGACGCTTTGCATTGGCTTCGAACGATACAACACCTGCCATCATCATGGGTGTATATGAGAACCTTGCTTTGCCAACTCCAAAGAACCACTTTACAATAGGTATAGTAGATGACGTTACATTCCTTTCACTCCCAAAGAAGGAGGAGATTGCTGTTGTTGACGGAATGTTCGAGGCGAAGTTCTACGGTCTTGGTGCCGACGGTACTGTGGGTGCAAACAAGAACTCGGTAAAGATCATTGGTGAGAACACACAGAAATATTGCCAGGCGTACTTCTCGTACGACTCGAAGAAATCGGGCGGTTTCACCTGCTCGCACTTGCGTTTCGGAGACAACCCCATCCGCAGCACATACCTTGTGAACACACCTAACTTTGTTGCCTGCCACGTTCAGGCATACCTGAAGATGTATGACGTCACACGCGGATTGCAGAATGGCGGCACATTCCTGCTGAACACTGTTTGGGAGGACGAGGAACTTGCAAAGAACCTGCCAAACAAGGTGAAGAGATGTTTTGCCGAGAAGAACATCAACGTATATTACATCAACGCTACAAAGATTGCCCAGGAGATTGGTCTTGGCAACCGCACAAACACCATCCTGCAGAGTGCATTCTTCCGCATCACAGAGGTTATCCCTGTGGAACTTGCCGTTGAGCAAATGAAGAAGTTCATCGTGAAGTCTTATGGCAAGAAGGGCCAGGACGTCGTTGACAAGAACAATGCTGCTGTCGACAGAGGTGGCGAATACAGGAAACTCGTTATTGACCCCGCATGGGCCAACCTGCCCGACGACGTCGAGGAGAAACGCGACGAGCCCGAGTTCATCACAAAGATTGTCCGCACAATAAACGCACAGGAGGGAGACAAGCTCCCAGTATCGGCATTCAAGGGATTGGAGGACGGTACATGGCCTGTAGGTACATCGGCTTATGAGAAGCGCGGCGTGAGCGCATTCGTCCCCAGATGGAATGCCCAAAACTGTATACAGTGTAACCGTTGTGCATTTGTCTGCCCCCACGCATCTATCCGTCCTATCGTAATGGATGAGCAGGAGGCTGCCGGACTCAATGCCGACATGATTGAGATGAAGGCACCTGCTGCAATGAAGGGTATGCACTTCCGTATTCAGGTGAGTGTGCTCGACTGTCTTGGTTGCGGCAACTGTGCCGACATCTGCCCGGGACATCCAAAGACCGGCAAGGCTCTTACAATGGTTCCGTTGGAGGAGGAGAGACACGAGGCTGCAAACTGGGATTATTGCGCGAAGAACGTGAAGAGCAAGCAGCACCTTGTTGACGTGAAGAGCAACCCCAAGAACTCGCAGTTCGCTACTCCACTCTTTGAATTCTCGGGTGCTTGCTCGGGTTGTGGTGAGACTCCATACGTAAAATTGTTGACACAGTTGTTCGGTGACCGTGAGATTGTTGCAAACGCCACTGGTTGTTCTTCAATCTACACAGGTTCTGTACCTTCGACACCTTATACAACCAACGAGAAGGGCGAGGGTCCTACATGGGCCAACTCATTGTTCGAGGACTTCTGCGAGTTCGGTTTGGGTATGAAGCTTGCAGAGAACAAGATGCGCGAGCGTCTTGAGAGACTCTTCACAGAGTTGCAGTCTTGCGAGAAGTGCAGCGACGGACTCAAGGCTCTTGCACAGAGATGGATTGAGAACAAGAACAATGCCGAGGTGACAAAGGAGGTTGCTCCTGCCATCATCGAGGCTTGCGAGGCTTGCGGTTGCGACACATGCAAACAGATTCTCGACATCAAGCAGTACATTGTCAAACGCTCACAGTGGATTATCGGTGGTGACGGTGCATCGTACGACATCGGTTACGGCGGTCTTGACCACGTGATTGCGTCGGGCGAGGATGTGAACATCCTTGTTGTGGACACTGAGGTATACTCTAACACCGGCGGCCAGTCATCAAAGGCTACACCGCTTGGTGCCATCGCCAAGTTTGCAGCATCGGGCAAGCGCATACGCAAGAAAGACCTTGGTATGATTGCCACAACATACGGCTATGTATACGTGGCACAGATTGCTATGGGTGCAAGTTATGACCAGTGTCTGAAGGCTATCCGTGAGGCCGAGGCTTACCCCGGCCCATCGTTGGTGATTGCATATGCTCCTTGTATCAATCATGGTATCAAGCGCGGTATGGGCAAGGCACAGGCCGAGCAGGCTGCCGCCGTTGAGTGCGGCTACTGGCATTTGTGGCGCTATAACCCTGCGTTGGAGGAAGAGGGCAAGAACCCATTCACCCTCGACAGCAAGGAGCCACAGTGGGATAAGTTCCAGGAGTTCCTGCAGGGCGAGGTGCGTTATGCATCACTCGCAAAGCAGTTCCCCGCAGAAGCAAGCGAATTGTTCGGTGCCGCTGAAGAGATGGCCAAGAAGCGCTATGCAAGTTACCAGCGCATGGCTAAACTCAACTGGAGCAAGGAGAGCGAAGAGTAAGAATTATCAGGTTCAAGCGGAACAAGGAGTAACAGTTCCTTGAACCGTGTATACAACGGGAGTGCATCTGATGCACTCCCGTTAATTTTTGTAATACCACAAACCAACAGCGCCGCAGCAGTGTTATCACTAATATTTCATAACCTTTAAAACAGAGAATTATGTCTACATTAACAAAAACTGTAAAAATGGGTGTGGCAACTTTAGCGATTATGAACGTCACTGCTGTTGTGTCGCTGCGTGGATTGCCAGCCGAGGCCGAATATGGTATAAGTTCGGCATTCTATTATCTGTTTGCAGCCCTTGTATTCCTTATTCCTACATCATTCGTTGCTGCAGAACTTGCCGCAATGTTCCAGGACAAGCAAGGTGGTGTGTTCCGCTGGGTGGGCGAGGCATTCGGCAAACGTCTGGGTTTTGTTGCCATATGGCTGCAGTGGGTTGAGAGTACAATATGGTACCCCACCGTATTGACCTTCGGTGCCGTTTCGCTTGCCTTCATTGGAATGAACGACACTGCCGACATGTCACTTGCATCGAACAAACTCTACACACTTATTGTGGTGCTTGCTATCTACTGGATTGCAACGTACATCTCGCTCAAGGGACTCGGTTGGGTGAGCAAGGTTGCAAAAGTGGGTGGTCTCATCGGTACCATCATCCCTGCAGCACTGCTGGTGTTGCTTGCCATAATCTACCTCATTGGCGGAGGCAAGTCACAGATGGATTTTGGTGGTGACTTTTTCCCGGACATCACCAAACTGGACAACCTTGTATTGGCTTCGGGTATATTCCTTTTCTATGCCGGAATGGAGATGACAGGTATACACGTGAAGGATATGGAAAACCCGAGCAAGAGTTACCCCAAGGCTGTTTTCATGGGTGCCATAATAACAGTGCTCATCTTTGTATTGGGAACATTTTCACTCGGCATCATCATTCCGCAACAGGATATCAATCTCACACAGAGCCTTCTTGTGGGCTTTGACAACTACTTTAAGTTCGTGGGTATGTCGTGGTTGTCGCCAATCATTGCCATAGCCCTTGCCTTTGGTGTGCTTGCGGGTGTGCTCACATGGGTGTCGGGACCGTCAAAGGGTATATTCGCTGTGGGAAAGGCCGGTTATCTGCCACCGTTCATGCAAAAGAGCAACAAACTGGGCGTGCAGAAGAACATTCTTCTCATTCAGGGCGGTGTGGTGACACTGTTGAGCCTGTTGTTCGTCATTATGCCATCGGTACAGAGTTTCTATCAGATTCTGTCACAACTCACAGTGTTGCTCTACCTTATAATGTACCTTCTCATGTTTGCTGCAGCCATTTACTTGCGCTATAACATGAAGGACGCACCACGTCCATTCCGTCTGGGCAAGAGCGGCAACGGCCTCATGTGGCTTGTCGCAGGTGTGGGATTCCTGGGCAGCCTGCTCGCCTTTGTACTCAGTTTCATTCCACCGGCACAGATTGCAGTGGGCAGCAACGCTGTGTGGTATGCAGTGCTAATCATTGGCTGTATTGTGGTAACGGGCGCACCGTTCGTCATATACGCTATGCGCAAACCGCACTGGGTTGACAAGGATTCACAGTTCGAGCCATTCCATTTCGAGAAACAACCATAAGCAGTAAAAACGAGGCTTTTGCCTCGTTTTTCTTTTTACTCGTTTTTTGTTATCTTCGCAAAATAAACACCAATGCCATGAAAAACATCCTTTCTACCATATACGCGATACTGCTTTGCATTGCAGCAACAGCACAGGAGGCAGACTACGCCAAGTTGGTAAACCCACTAATAGGTACCGACGGCAAGGGGAATGTTTACCCGGGGGCGCAGGCACCCTTTGGAATGGTACAGCTGAGCCCCGACAACGGCCTGCCCGGTTGGGACAGGATCGCAGGATACTTCTACCCCGACAGCACCATTGCAGGTTTCAGCCACACACACCTTAGCGGCACCGGTGCGGGCGACCTCTATGATATCAGTTTCATGCCTGTGACTATGCCCGCAAAGGAGGCCGACGCGCCACTTGGCGTACACTCAATCTTTAGCCACAAGCGAGAGGAGTGCGAGGCGGGATACTACCGGGTACATCTTGACAGTTACGGTATTGACGTGGAACTGACAGCCACAGAACGTTGCGGTGTGCAGCGCTACACCTTCCCCGGTGAAGAGGGCACGGTGATACTGAACCTTGCAAAGGCGATGAACTGGGATGCGGCAACAGACTGCCACATTGCCATAATCGACAGTTGCACCGTTGAGGGCTACCGCCACTCCAACGGTTGGGCACGTGGGCAGGAGGTATACTTCCGAACAAGATTCTCTGTACCATTCGACACCGTAACATTCGAAAGCAAAAGGATCATTGCCGGAGGTTTTGAGAAGATGGCAAGAGGCAAGGCTTTCTTTGAGTTCAAGTTTGGCAATGAACGCCAACTCACTGTTGTGACAGCCATATCGGGCACCGGGCCCGATGGCGCGGCAAAGAACCTTGCAGCCGAGGCACCACACAACGATTTTGACCGTTACCGCACCGCGACACAAGATTATTGGAACCATCGGTTGGGATGTATTGAGGCAAAAGGCGGCACAAAGGATGAGCAGGTGTGCTTCTACACCGCACTCTACCGCACAATGATTGCCCCCACCCTTTTTTGCGATGTCGACGGCAAGTACCGGGGCGCCGACAAGCAGAACCACACCGCCGACGGTTGGATGAACTACTCTACATTCTCGCTATGGGACACCTACCGCGCCGCACACCCGCTTTTCACCCTTACCACGCCCGAACTGGTGGATGACATGGTAAACTCATTCCTTGCGCACTATGAGCAGCATGGGCGTCTGCCGGTGTGGAATATGTGGGGTAGCGAGACCGACATGATGATTGGTTACCACTCGGTGCCGGTGATTGCCGACGCCTACCTGAAAGGCTTCAGTGGTTTCGATGCCGAAAAGGCACTTGCCGCCTGCATTGCTACCGCAGATTGCGATGAATATCGTGGCATCGGGTTCTACAAGGCGAACGGCTACGTGCCATACGATATTGCCGACTCCTACAATGCCGACAACTGGGCAATGTCGCGCACGCTGGAGTATGCCTATGACGACTACTGCATTGCACGTATGGCCCAGGCGATGGGGCACGACAGCATTGCCGCTGTATTCTACCGCCGTGCAGGGAACTGGCGCAACCAGTACAACCGCGCGACAACCTTTATGCAGCCCCGCGACAGCAAGGGCGAGTTTCAACCGCAGTTCAGCCCCGACGAATACACCCCGCATATCTGCGAAAGCAATGCATGGCACTATATGTGGAGCGTGCAGCACGACATTGACGGGCTTATAGAATTGATGGGCAAGAAGTGTTTTGAGCAGAAACTTGACAGCATGTTCACCTACTTACCGGCAGAGAATGCCCGGTTGCCTATCTTCAGCACCGGTATGATTGGACAGTATGCTCATGGCAATGAGCCAAGCCATCACGTAGCCTACCTGTTCAACCACATTGGCAAGCCCGGCAAGACAAGGAAATACGTAACGCAGATTATGAGGGAGATGTATCGCAACACGCCCGATGGCCTGTGCGGCAACGAGGATTGCGGACAGATGTCGGCGTGGTATGTGATGAGCGCAATGGGGTTCTACCCCGTCAACCCCTGCGGCGGAGAGTATGAGCTTGGAGTGCCGCTGTTCCCCGAGTTAAAATTACACCTTGAGAATGGAAAGACATTCACAGTGAAGAGTGATGGGAAGTGCAAGAAGATTTACCTCAACGGCAAACAGATAAAAGGGACCACAATATCACACAAGGATATTATAGAAGGAGGAGTGTTAGAATTTTAATCTTTCCGTTTTCACCTTTAACTTTTCACCTTGTTTAGTGTGTCTCACCACCCTCGACCTTGTAGCCGCTCGGATAGATGAGCAGGATGCTTGTGTCCTGATAGTCGCGTTGCAGCTGAACGAATATGTGGTCAAGCGATGGACGGAAGGATATTGAGCCCTTGCGTGCACTGACAATAATGAGCAGGTGGTCCTTGTGGATGACCTGTGCAAGACGCTTGAGGTCGTTGCCACCATCGGTATCAAAGAAAGATGCATCTACAGGCGCGTATTTCTTGAGTTCAAGTTTTATCTTTGCCATTGTATCGGGATGACCATGATACATAATCCTGCAGCCCAAACCGCTTGCCATGCGCGCAGTCTCCTCTACCCAATAGGGGAAACCGGCCTCGAACTCAGCCTTTGCAGGGAAAGTTATGTGAATCATGCGCACGGTGTTCAATGGAATGTTCATGCGCGCCATGACAACCTGGCAATCAAGTGAATTGAGCACCTCGGGCAACACATTGCCCAAGAAACTGTCGTTGGCGGTTTCCTTCTTGTGGAAACCAAGGATGAGTTCGCGATAGTCGTTCTCCTTAACCTCGTGCACTATACCATGCGCAAGGTTGGTTGTGAGGCGCATCTTGGTGAGCAGCGGCACATTGACCGATGCCGCAATGTTGGCAGCGTGGTCGAGCACCTTTGTGCCCTGCTGCTGGCGCTGCTTGTCCTCGTCGAGCACGACTGTGATGGCCGAGAGAGGAATTTGGCTATTCTCCTTGCGCACAAGCAGTGCCAAGTCCATAAGGCGGTCAACCATATTGGGGTTTGCAAGTGCTAAAAGAGTCTTTTTGGAAGAGATTTTTGTTGGGTTATTGAGCACTTTGCCCGAGAGGATAAGCCCGCGCGACGCCCTGTCGGATGTTATTGAACTGACAATACAGGTTACCAGTATGAGCAGGATGGTTCCGTTGAGGACATCCTCGTTAAGCAGACGCGAACCGTCGGCAAGCAGGATGTCGTGACCCACAATTGCTGCAGCAAGCGTGGCAGCCGCCTGTGAGGTGCTCAAACCGAACATAAGGTTGCGTTCGCCCGACGACATGCGGTATACTTTTGACACGAGGAACGATGCCAGCCACTTGCCGGTGAGCGCAGTGATAATCATAACAGCGGCCACAATAAGTGAATTGCCGCCTTTGAAGAGGACGCTGACGTCAATCATCATGCCCACGCCTATGAGAAAGAAGGGGATGAAGATTGCATTTCCCACAAAGTCGATGCGTCGCATGAGCGGGGAAGAGTGAGGGATGAGCCTGTTGAGTACAAGACCGGTGATGAAGGCACCCAAGATACCCTCCATGCCGGCGAGTTCCATCATTCCCGCACCCAGAAAAAGCATCATCATAACAAAGATGTACTGGATGACGCTGTCGTTGTAGTTACGGAAGAAGTAGCGTGCTATGCGTGGAAAGAGGAATATTATCACTGCGCCCACAAGCAGCAGTTTAACGAGCATAAACAGCACAAACCACACATTGGCCTCGCCCGAGAATGTTCCGGCAATAATTGCCAGCACAAAAAGAGTGAGTGTATCTGTAATGATTGTGCCACCCACCACAAAATTCACACAGCGCAGGCGCGAGAGACCGTAGCGGGCCACAATGGGATAGGAGATGAGCGTGTACGATGCATACATACTTGCCAACAGCACAGATGCCATGATGCTGTACTCGAGAATAAAGATGTTTGCCACCATACCCAATGCTATTGGGATGATGAAAACAGCAAGTCCCATGAGCAGCGCACCGCCTTTGGCCTGTTTCATCTCCTGCATGTTGATTTCGAGGCTGGCAAGGAACATTATATAGTAGAGACCTACCTTGCCAAAGAGTTCAAAACTGTCGTCGCGCTCAAGAATATTCAGTCCGTTGGGACCGATGAGAAGACCGGCCAATATCATACCTATGATATGCGGCATGCGCAACTTGTTGAACAGCAACGGTGCAAAAAGCACAATAGACAGCACTCCAAGATATATCCAGGTTGGTTCGGTTACAGGGAACAATGAACTGAAAATCATAATGGTATACTGTCTATTGTGATTATTTTTCTAAAAGCGGTTTTTACCAAGCGTAGGCAACACCAAGAGTGAAGAGCTCCTTCAACTGCCAGAACTTCCATTCGTCGTGCTCAACGACACTGTCGTCAAAGCGTGCGTTCAGCATGAGCGATGCTGTGAAATACTTGCTGAGGGCAACGTTGAACTTTGTCTCCCACTGGAAGAATGCACGGCTATAGTTGGTGTAGTACTCAAGACGTGAATAGACATCGAGGAAGGATGTCAACTGGTATGTGGGTATAGTAACGACAAGTTGGGTACCGTAGTCGTGTCTTGCAAGTCCCCTACCCGCTTTGAAAACACCTTTATTGGCCTCATCGACACCAAGTGAAGTTGCCAAACGCTTATAGTGTACATAACGGAAGTTATAGGCCGAGAGAGGAGCAAGGAAGACCTCGAGTTTGAAGTTGCCGAGATTTGGCTTGAAGTTGAAACCGATTGAGGCATTCGCATCGAGCGGAGCAAGGCAGTTAGATATGAAATCGGCTGTGTTCACAGGGTAGTTAGGCAACATCTGTGACTCAACCTTCAACTTGGCAGCAAGGTCAAGGTTCTTCACAATCTTATAACCGAATGTAGACTCAAGACGCAACTTGTCGGTGTTTGCCCTGAAGGTGTGCAGAGTATCGGCCTGCGAGGTGGCAAAACCCAAATCAAGATCGAAGTGGTTTGTCCAGGTGATACGGTCCTTGTCATCGTAGTTCATATCGAGGTCGATTGTTGCAAGCATGGCATAGTTGCTCTCGCCGCCCTGATACCAGT
>JAEIGA010006226.1_pt1 | contig 18163 bp, 17 predicted proteins | sample 9270691 | NCBI WGS metagenome assembly JAEIGA01 (sample SAMN17057246, study PRJNA624740) | gut metagenome | biome: biome; isolation source: fecal sample | host: Bos grunniens | place: China: Xizang | collected 2019
CCTGTAGAGTTTTTATATCTTCATATGCGACAGCGGTTACTCCGGCGGATACTCCGATCAGCATATCCGGTGCAAGAATAATGTCTCCGTAGTCCAAATGTATCGCATCCTGCGAATTTGCCTGTTCATCCACCTGCGCTCTGGTAAATCTCTTATCTCCGCATTGAGGAAAAAAGCTCTTGATCACATCAATGTCTCTGTCGTAATGAGCCCACACTAATGCCAGCACGAGAATCGGAGTGCCAAACGCCAGATGCGGCACATAAGCAAGCTCATCGTTTCCCCTTATCATGTTGATGATCCCAATCGTCAGTAAAAGCGCCGACACCAGCAGAGCAACAGTATCAAAGATCAACGTTACGCCGTTATCGTTAACGTAACAGTTGAGGACCAGATTGGAATACCAGTTGCGCTTAGGGGGTATCTTAACTCCGTTAAAGTAAGCTTCAATTACCTTATGAAGCTTTTTCTCAGTACCCTGATAATTAAGTCCGCGTTTCTTACAGATCTCTACAAGTTCAAAATGGAGCCACTTATATTTCTTAAATTCTGCGTATGTCTTTATGTTTTCAAATTCCGGTCTCATCATTGCCTGGTGATACTATGGTTTGATGAATAATCATAGACCACTGTTCAATCCTTTCAGCCTAAGCTGTATTTCTCCTTTACCCGCTCATCAGGTTCATATCCTGACAGGTAATCATCGGTCATGGAGATAAGCTGATCGTAAGTTACGGGATAAACGGTGTAGTGACCTGTGTAATTATTCGGATCACTGAATGTAATATCCATTACGACAAGCGCACCGCTCTGTTTTTCGATGCCTGACAGAATACAATTGCGGATACTGTAGATATTCTTGAAATTTCTGTCATATACATCCACGTTGATTGAGCTGATATAGTAGTATCCGCTCTGCTTGTCATAATAGAACATGTTCACGTAGCCTTCCATTGAATAGATCGTCTTGATCTGTTCGCCCGTGGAAGCATCAAAAATAAACACGGTACCTTCATATAACTGGATAAGTCCGAGTTCGGCATTATGGCACATAACAACTCTTTTTATCCTGCTCTTTTCGAACCCGGTCTCATTCTGCATTACCAGATCCACAAAAGAGGAAATCTTAGGATCCTCACATGCCAAATCGAGGTCATAGTTATATATCGGCAGTTCTTCATAATCACCTGAGAAAACCGTCATATAATCTGACTGCCTGAATGTGTATGTATAGATGTGGTTATCACCTGTTTGAGCTGCATAGAGTTTCCCGTCTCTGTATTCCTGCATCCATGATAAATATTCATTACTAAGGCCTGTATCATAGCATGTATATCTGCCGTCCCTGATCTTATACATCGAGTCAAAATCATCCATCAATATAACTTCATCAGAGAAAACAAACACCCTGATATAGCCGCTGGCTTCAAATTGATCTACATCATTAAGATCTTTATCCAGTATTGATACAGATCCGTCGGTTACAGTGACAACGTAATCATTCAGGACAACTAATCTATAGCTGTCATTGACGTACCTGCTTTTTACCGTTCCGCTATTAATATCCATGATCCAGAGAGAATAATCAAATTCCTCGATTTCCTTCCAGACAATGTTCTTTCCATCTGTTGCAATATCAAAGCATACGGTATTGGCAATAAAAAGCTTGCTGGAACTGCCGTTCAACATATCAATCACAAATGCATTGGTTACACGGTTATCAAAATCAGTAATAAAGACCCAGCATTCGTCAGATCCGGGAATAAAATTCACCGCAATCTCTAGCCTGGATTCATCAGAGAACCCCTCGGAAGAATAGTTGAAATTCCATACCTGCTTATTTCCCTTATACAGCACGAAAGACTCACCGGTTCTCGCGGCATATCCTTCTCCGTTAATGTTTGAATATAAAAATGCCTTGCTCACTCCGAGATCTGTCTCGGTTCCTGATTCAAAATCGAAATAAAAATAATTATCGTCCGCTCTTTTGAAAACAAAACCTTTTTCCCCGTCAAAAGTGAAGAAGGAAAAGTCATCTTCTTCAAAACTGAATACAGTTGCACCGGTATTCATGTCAACAACATATCTGACATAGTCAGTATCCTTGACTGAAGCATATCCTCCGTTTGGAGATATGATCATTTCATCAAGTACCGAACACGGAAGCAGGACATCGTTATCACAACCGAACGTGTTCGGAAGGTCATAGATACCGAGCGCATTGACAAGAGCCTTTGTGGCAAGCTCACTGTAGTTACCGGTGTCTTCATCCGGGAGTGCAAGTCTGGCTGCATATACTGCATCTTTTCTTTTACCGTCGCGGAGAAGATTATCCGATGTTGCGGCGAGCGAATCTGCGTACTTGAGGCTTATTATTTCGTTTTGTTCCATTATCTCGAGGTTCTGTCCGGCGATTCTGAACAGGAACCCTATACAGACTGCAAGAAAAGCTACCAGAACACCAAAAACAATAATCACGCGATTTCTAGTGCGTTTATACTGCTCCTGCCTGTGCCTTTGTTGCAGGTCGTCAAACCTTATTCCTAAGATTGCTGCAGCAAGACGGATTACGGCTTTGTCTATCTTGGGATTTCTTTCTTTAGAATTCTCACCTCTGCAGTCTGCAGCAAGCGGCTCCCTCCGCACTTTCGTCCAGAATGGTCTTCCATCTGGTCCGATCTTATACAGGTCTTCATAAATTACCTCAGGAGGGAATGTTTCCATGGGTTCGCCATCTGCGAGCACGAGCAGGACATGTCTCCTGTCATGGAACCTCAGGAAAGTCTCAATCTCTTTACGGCACCACGGGGATTTAAGATACTCGGGAGAACAGATTGCAATTAGATAATCTGAATTTACGATTGCTTCTTCTATAGCCTTGGTCAGATCATCAGCTACGGCAAACTCCGTCTCATCGCGGAAGATGCGGGAGAACCTGTTCCTGCCCACCTTTTTAGCTATATCTTTAGAAAAGCGGAAGCTCTCGAGTTTCTTCTGTATTTTTGATGCTATCTCGTTGTCAGGCTCACAATGCCTGTAGCTTATAAAAGCATCGTATTTTTCTGTTTTTGCCATACCCTTACCCACAAAAGCAAAATCAACCATTGGCTAAATCGCCATTCACACATGGTTATTATATCATTTTCTCCGGTGAGTATTCTGGTGCAGCCTGTTTTGCAGCTGCGATGTCTCTTTATACCATCTCTTCTGCAATCTTCTCCGCATATTTTGTGAGAAGGATCACTGCGGCCGCTTCCGAATCGATCTGGGGTCCGATCCAGTATCTGTTTGACTTCGAAGAGTCGCTTAAAGACAAAAACAAGCCCGATTCAAATTTGGTCTTAGGTTCCTCAAACTTGAATGAGCCCTGAGAATTCTGATTAGGATAGCCAATGCAGATAAATTCGGTCTTAAGTTCAGCAAGGTTATAAGATTCACCATTGGCAATGAATGTTTTATCGGTCAGCTTAAGCTCTGTCACGATACTGTCAATGTTGGATCTGGTCTTCATGAGCATGCTTATCCAATACGCAGCCAGGAAACCTGCTCCGGCAGTAAGGATCACCGCAAGCGGAATATTACTGATGCTTACCACTGCACCGGCTAGGAGAATAACAATAATTACGCCGATAATTATTGAAAACCGGATCGCATCTTTTTTGAACTTGTTCTTATTGATCTTGACAGTGATAGGGCGTGAACCAACAGTCTCTCTGACTACATTAAAACGTCTTTCATTGATAACCTTAATTCCTTCGTTCAGAAATGAATTAAGATCCCGTCTTAGTTCTTTGGCAATGCTGTCCGAAACAGGTCCTGTCCAGAAAATTCTTCTTATCTGCTTTCCGGAATCATCAGATGAAATAATGATAAGATCCTGACCCATAGACGGTACCAGCAATTGCGCGATACCGGTCGAGAAGTTAAATCCGGTTCCTCTCAGATTGTCGTTATCAATACCTGATCCGTATTCAAAATCATTGACCTTCATTCCTTTTTCAGAAACCGAAACGGAACGGATGCACCTTCTAAAACTCGTGATCGTACAGGTGATCGACAGCAGAAGATGTCCCATCAGGATACCGGAGATAACGAGCAGCAGATTATCAAGATTCTGGTGCTGAGAGTATATATCAGCGCAGTAAAACCACACCGATACAGGAACACAGATAGCCGCAAAAACAATTTCCGCAATGAGACCAGAAACAACTCTTTTCTTGATGCCTGAATAATCAGGCTCGAAAGTGCGATTCTCCATATCTGTTTTCTACTCCGATTACTTTATTCCGCTATATGCAGTCAATAGTATATCATTAACGCAGAGATCAATGGATAATTACTGGTATTCAGCGGTGTTCGCCAACTATCTTTTCCATCCATATCATGTTATACCAGCGGCCGAATTTATAACCGCATTTGTGGAACTCACCGACTTTGGTAAACCCGAGATGTTCATGGAACTGTTCGCTGTTTCTGTTAAGATATTCATCTTCTACAACCGGGTCAGCGATGCAGGCATAGAGATTTATAAATCCCCTCGACTTCAGTTCCAACTGCAGTGCATCATAGAGGCTTTTGCCGTATCCTTTCCGATGTGAATTACGGTCAAGATAGATAGTTACTTCACATGAACGATCGTACGCGGCGCGGTCGTAGAAAACACCGGCATAGGCATAACCTTGAATAATCCCGTTATCTTCAAGAACGAGATACGGGAACCGGGTAAGAGTTTTCGAGATGCGGTTCTGAAAATCAGATACAGACGGAACATCGATCTCAAAAGTTATTGCTGTGTTCTCGATGTAGTATGAATATATTTCCAGGAGCCTCTCGGCATCGTCCGGCGAAGCACTTCGGATAAGCATAATATTCTCCTTCAGTTCAGGATCAAACTTCCGTCTTCTTTAAACTTCAGTGTCGCGTTCTCAGCATGCATCATTACCGGCCTGTATTTATATGGTTTTATGTCGCCGTCAGGAGTGTGAATGACAGTTCCGTAAACAGGTTCGATGCTTCTGATATTTCCATCCTCGTACAGTTCTATTCCGAGTTTGGTCTTGATAAGACCTGCAGGTGTTTTTACGGTCAAATCGTCAGCAGGCCACAGGGTGATACTTCTTATCTTTCCGGACGGGTAAAAGAAGATGCACTCAGGTTTAATACGATATGTATCACCTGCTATCTCGAAATCATATTCCGGTGCATATTCAGCCTCTTCTTCGATGCTCCAATAGGCGCTGATCTGGCCATATAACGGGAATATCCTTTTAGCGTTGCCGTCCTCATAAAAAGTGATCAGTTCAGCCTGATATTCGCCTGACGGAAACGACAGAACCTGAGGCTCTTCGAGATATACGCTCCTTAATGCTCCGGAATCAAAATAACAGACCGCGCAGCGGTGCTTCTTTCTGTAGTCCGAAGCTCCGCTGCACGGAAGGAGATTACCGTACTTGGTGTTAATGATACTCAAAGATCAGTTACCAAGGTCGATAACAGGGATTACCGCACCGTTGTACTTGTCAGCGATCCACTGCTGTGTTTCTTCTGAGAGAAGTGCATCAACGAGTGCCTTTACTGCAGGATTGTCCAAGTCCTCTTCTCTTACTGCAATGATGTTTGCATAAGGGCTGTCTGCACCTTCGCTGAAGAGCTTTGCTGATGTGATACCTGCCTCAAGTGCCTTGTTTGTATTTGTGATGAAGAAATCGTAGTCGTCCTTTGTAGGAATGATCTGAGCTGAATCGATCTCAACGATCTCGATCTGCTTCTTATATTCTGTGATGTCCTTAACTGATGCGCTGAGTGAATCCTTTGCAGCAGGATCAAGAACGATGAATCCGTTCTCTTCGAGGATACGGAGTGCTCTGTATTCGTTTGTACCGTCGTTGGGAATTGCTACTACTGCGTTCTCAGGAATCTGATCTACAGAAGTATACTTGTCTGAATATGCTGTGATAGGCTCAATGTGAATACCGCCAGCGCTTACGAGCTTGTAACCGTTTGCTTCAACTTCGCTCTCGAGGTAAGGGAGATGCTGGAAGTAGTTGAAGTCGATCTCACCTGAATCAAGTCTCTCATTTGTTGTTGAGTCAGCTGCTGTAGCAACGAGCTCGATCTCAATGCCCTGCTCTGCGAGGATGGGTCTTACGTGCTCGATGATCTCAGAGTGAGGAACGAGGTCAACGATACCCTTAAGTACGATCTTGCCGTCTGCACTAGCCTGTGCATCTGTTACCTGTGCGCTGTCTTGTGCTGTTGATGCATCTGAAGAAGCAGATGTCTGTGCGGGCTTTTGTGCGCAAGCTGCGAAATTAAATGCGATAGCGCCTAATGCGATAGTAGATAAAATCTTTTTTGTTAATGTTTTCATGTTATGTCTCCTTTGTTATACAAGATTACGTGTTTTTAAAATTCTCTTTGACACCAGATTTCCGATGCCCTGGATCAGCTGGACAAGAATGATTAGTATGTACACACAAGCAAACAATCTGTCGTGCTGAAATCTCTGATATCCGTATCTGACTGCGATGTCACCGATACCACCTGCTCCGAACATTCCGGCAAGTGCAGTCATGGACAGAACGGTAATCACGGATACTGTGAATCCTCTGATAAGTGAAGGCAATGTCTCGGGAAGGAGCACCTTGAATATGATGCTTATGTTTTTGCTTCCCATAGCCTGAGCCGCTTCAACTTTTCCTTTGTCGATCTCCAGAAGGCTGCTCTCAACTATGCGGGCATACATCGGGATACAGCTGGCTGCGATCGCGATAATGCAGGCATTTGTTCCGTATGATTTTCCGAAGATGAGTCTTGCTACAGGGATCATGAGAATGATCATGATCATCTGAGGCAATGACCTCAAGCAGTTGATCAGCCACCCTGATAATGTGTATGACAATTTCAGAGGAATAAGACCATTTGGATTTGTTATATCAAGAAGGATTCCTATAACGATTCCGAACACCAGCATGATCAACGAAGATATGGCTGTCATGTAGAGTGTTTCGCCGATAGGTCCCCAAAGATCTTTCCAAATCTCAGGAGACAACGACGCAAGGAAAACTTCCCAGAATGATGAATCTAATAAACTCATCTGTTGCCTCCTTAAATACCTTCGCCCTTGGCAAATTCAGGACTCTGGAAGAGCATAAATACTTTTGCAAACAACTCACCGGTCTTGCTGTGGGGATTCTCAAAAATATCTCTTACGAATCCGCTCTCCGTGATCTTTCCGCCTTCGAGAACAGCCATTCTGTCGCAAGTGTATCTGATGGCATCAAGTTCGTGAGTGATCATGAGGATCGTGATACCCGACTTCTGATTGATCTCCTTTAAGAGATCCAGGATCTGGATTGTTGTCTGGGGATCGAGCGCCGATGTTGCTTCATCTGAAATGATGAAATCAGGCTTTGTGACGATAGCTCTTGCGATACCTACTCTCTGTTTCTGTCCGCCGGACAATGCACCGGGGTGAGCCTTGAGTTTCTCCGTAAGTCCGACGAGTTCTGCCGTTTCCAAGACTCTCTGCTTTATCTCTTTTCTCGGAACTCCTGAAATCTCAAGAGGATATGCAATATTCTGATAAACCGTCATCGAGTCAAAAAGATTGAAGTTCTGGAAGATCATTCCCATCCTGTGACGTTGCTTTAAAAGCTGGTCTTTTGAGAGCGCGAGAATGTCGGTGCCACCCAGTTCGATCGTTCCGCTGTCGGACTTTTCGAGCCTGTTGATGCAGCGTGCCAGTGTGGATTTTCCTGCACCGGAAAAACCGATGATTCCGAATATCTCACCCTTCTCTACTTCGAGATCGATACCGTCCAATACCTTCAGCGGCTGTCCGTGAGGATAGAATGTTTTATGCAAGTCTTTGATTGTCAGATATGCACTCATCTTTATCAACCATGGCTGAACGTATCAGCTGCTCTTTCCTTTCTGTCTTTATACAATTCGTTATGTAAGTCCTTACCTTTACCCGGTATACCCAGACTGTCTGCTCTGCAGTGCTGGCAATGGCGGAAAACTTCAAGATACTGACCGGCCTTTTCGCGGACCTCTTCGAGATCTGCACAAGTCGGCGCGGGAATATCCTTCATTTCATTCTGAGGGATAAGCGGAATGATGTTCAGTATCGAAGCTCCGAGCTCAGCAGTTACTTTTGCAACTTCGGGGATGTGTTTGTCATTGATGCCAGGTACGAGTACACTGTTGATCTTAACGACGATTCCTTTCTCCGCTGCTCTGCGTATACCTTCAAGCTGCTTTTCTATAAGTAAACGTGCACCTTCAACGCCTTCGTGCTTTTGACCCTTCTCGTCGATAACGAAGTTGTTTATCTTCGCTTCGATCTCGGGATCTACGGCATTTACCGTAACAGTCAGAGTCTCGATCCCGATCTTTGCGATCTCATCTACTTTGTCAGGAAGTCTGAATCCGTTTGTCGACAAACAGCAGATAAGTTCCGGATAGTTATGCTTTATCAAACTGAATGTCTTTAATGCCTGGTCATTAGCGAGTGTGTCACCGGGACCTGCTATTCCGACAACGGTGAGTTCAGGACATAATTCCTTTGCTCTCTTAACTGTTTCAACGGCTTCTTCCGGCTTCAACACCAGTGAACTTACACCGGGCTTTATCTCTGATTTATTGAATGCCCTTGTGCAGAATTTGCAGCTGATGTTGCAGACGGGACTTACTGGAAGATGCACTCTTCCTGCCGTCACATTCGAATGGCCTCCCAGGCATGGATGTCTTTTCTGCAGATTCTCGAAAGAACCTTTTCTGAATGTTCCATCGTATACCTTTCTCCTTTTTTCTTCTTTATATCGAGGTGCCAGAATGCTTACTCTGGAAGTGATCAGTCTATTCAAAACGAAAGACACTTCCTTTTCTACATCGACACTCTGGATTAACTTTTCATCGAGGGCTCTCTTTGCGTGAAGTCCTGACTTCGCAGAGAAAACGATATTGCAATCGTCGATTGCTTCAGACAGACGCTCGATAAGTGAATCGTCATGCTGGAGTGATACTCCTAAACTGTCGATCCTTCTTGTATCAACGAGTTCAAACTTCTTGGCTTCTGTATCGATCTCATAGATATCGAATCTGTCAGCCACACCAAAGTGTCTGTTGATATTTATTCCGTCGCCTGTAGCAAATGCTGCCCTGATCATTTCTATATTCCTTAAAACTTAAATGTGATAATTGTCCTTGATGCTGTCCATGAGACCGAATTCGATCAAGATCTCTTCGAGTCTCTCCTGTGTCATCGGCTTAGGGATGACAAACTGTGTATTGTTCTCGATTGCGAGCGCGAGATTTCTGTATTCCTGTGCCTGAGGGTGCTTTGGATCGTGATCGATTACTGTCTTCTTCTTGATCTCTGCTCTCTGCACTTCGTTGTCTCTCGGCACAAAGTAAATAAGCTGGCTTCCGAGTTCTTTTGCGAATGCTCTTAAGAGCTCATTTTCTCTGTCTACCTTTCTGCTGTTGCAGATGATTCCGCCGAGTCTTACACCACCTTTGAGTGCGTATTTCTGAATACCCTTACAGATGTTGTTAGCCGCATAGAGTGCCATCATCTCGCCTGATGCAACGATGTAGATTTCCTTTGCTTTACCTTCTCTGATCGGCATCGCAAATCCGCCGCACACAACGTCACCTAAAACGTCGTAGAAAACATAGTCGAGGTCGTCTGTGTATGCGCCTAAGTCCTCAAGCATTCCGATGGATGTAATGATTCCTCTTCCTGCGCATCCGACACCCGGTTCAGGTCCGCCGGACTCAACGCATCTGATGCCGCCGAAACCCTTTTTCTCGATCTGGCTTAAGTCATCTACTTCGCCTTCTTCACGGAGAGTATCAAGTACTGTTCTCTGTGCGAGGCCGTTGAGCAAAAGTCTTGTTGAATCAGCCTTAGGGTCGCATCCTACGACCATTATCTTTTTGCCGAGTTCTGCAAGGCCTGCTGTAAGGTTCTGTGTTGTGGTGGATTTTCCGATTCCGCCTTTTCCGTAAATTGCAATCTGTCTCATCGTTGGTAATCTCTTTTCTGTTTATATTTATCTGTATGTCGCGAGGACTCTGTCGTAGATATCTTCTATAACTCTGAGGCCGCCTTCGTATCCAAAGTAACCGCAGTTCATTACGAGTCTGTGCTGTACCGGTACTGATATGATCAATAGGTCAGCATGCAGTTCGTCTGCAATGTGCTTGTCCCACGAGCTTCCGAGAATAAGAAGTCTCTTATCTTCGTAATCTTTTGCATCTTCCAGAAGTTCTAACTGGTCGAGTCCCGCATCGGGATTGAAGACGACCTTAACATCTCTTCTCTGAAGGTCTGAGATCTTCGAGAACTCTTCTAACACACTCTCCTGATACTTCTCGGGAATGTCATCTACAATGAACTGTATTCCCGGAATGATACCCAGCTCGTTAAGGAGGAATTTTGAAAAACCGAGCGAGTATGAAGCATCAGCAAGAGAGTAAAATCTTCTCGGAATTCCGTATCTGAATTCGAGCATGAAGCTTGCCATCTTATCGATATGCGAATAGAACTTTTTCTCTTCGCGGTCTATAAAGTCTTCAACCTTTTTCTGATCCAGTTCACCAAATTCAGCTACTGCTCTAAGGAACTTAGAAGTCTCCTTTGCACCGATAGGTGAATAAGGGAAATGCAGATAAGGTGTGCCGTACTTTCTCTTCAGGTGCTTAACGATATCGAGGCCCGCCCATGTTCCTGCAAGGATATTGAACTGTGCCTGGGGAATAGACTTCCACTCGGATACACCCTCTGACTCATTTCCGAAGAGAATGTTGACCTTGAGTCCAATTCCTTCGAGAACCCGCTTGAGCTGCTCGAGGTTTCCGTTCCAGTAAGGATCCTGATAAGGAATACTCGCGAAAACATTTACGAGTCCGGGGATCACTTCACGGTCTTCATTGAACTTATCAACATACTGGTCAATGATCGCGTTGACTACTCTTGAGTGGCTTACATAGTTGTTGGATTTGAATCCGCCTTCTTCTACATAAACTACAGGTTTGTCCTCTTCCTGAAATGAACCGACGACTGATGCGACATCATCACCTGTGATAGCAGCTGTGCATCCTGTGATTACTACGTAGAGGTCACCGTCGATTACCTTGAAGGAATTCTCAACAACGTTTCTTAGTTTCTTCTCACCGCCGAAAACAACATCTGCTTCCTCAGAGTTTGTGCAGGGCATCGTAGATCCGCCCGCATAGCCTTCACCCTGTCCGATGATCCGTGATACCTGAACTCCGCAGCCAGGACCGGAATGAAGGATCGGTACGCCTTTCTTTATCGCTACAACGCTCTGGCATGCGCCGAGCGCACATGTAAATCTTGGTTGTTCAATAGCTCCTGACATCTTAGAATCCTCCTCTTCCCTGTGCACAGCCTTTTCCTGAACCGTCTCCCTGGAAATATCCGGGGTCCTGCTCAAACCACCACTTTGTGTAAGGGTTGGATGCGTGCTTGGAGTAATTCTTGATGAACTCGATGGAATCTAATGCATCGTCTATTCTTCTTGCATAATTGAGTGCGCCCTTGTATCCGATACCAAACTGCTCATCACCGATGAGGAGTGAAGGGATACCGAATTTAGCTCCCCATAAAGTCATTCCGCCGTGTCTTGCGAGAATGAGATCAGGCTTGATCCTGTTGAGAGCATTTACGAGCTCACAAGCCTGCTTGTTGCATACTCTGTAGTCAGGAACGTCACCGTAATTCTTAACTGCCTGGCCTAAGATATCGAGTTTGTCATCTCCGCTGTCGTAAACAGGATCGTGATGGAAAACAGCTGCTCCGACAACATCCATTCCGAGTTCGCCGAGCAATGTGATAAGTGCCTGTCCATGAGCCGCACCAGCGGTAACATATGCCTTCTTGCCCTTGAATCTTTCCTTGAGCTTCTCGATCTCAGGAAGATACTTTTCGTGACCTTCCTTAATGATCTCTTCTGCGATCTCTTCCTTGCCTACGAGCTTACCGAAAGCGCGGAGCCATCTGTCGGTACCTGCAACACCGTATGCCGGCGGTACCAGAACTTCAGGTACATCGTGCAGCTGATTGAGCCCTGCACCCATGTATGTTGAGAGTGAAGGGCAGATATGGATTGAAGCTGCAGCCTCACTTACGTGTGACAATTCCTCAACTGTTGAGAACGGAATGATGTACTGGGGCTCGTAACCGAATCTTCTTACGATATCATCGAAAACATGGCTTCCCCAGAAGTTAATGATATTTACTTTATTAGTTTTCTTTTCAGCGGGCTTAACGATGCCTCTCAAAACCGTGTGGTAAGCCGCATCGAAACCTGTTGTCCAGATCTTTGATCTGAAGCCTTCGCATGTGCATGTAACTACCGGAATTCCGAGTTCTTTTGAAGCTGCATCAACTACTGCTTCGATGTCCTCACCAATGATTCCTGATGCGCATGAAGTAGTTACAAAGATAGCATTCGGATGAACTCTGTCATATGCGAGCTTAATTGTTTCTTCGAGTTTTTTAGCTGCACCGAAGACCGTATCCTTCTCAAGAATGTTGGTGCAGAAATATCTTCCTAATGCAGGGGGAAGATCTCTTCTGGCCTGCTCAACTCTGTAAGTGAAATTGAAATCAGCAAATTCGCCTGCGCAGCCGATCGGCGCATGATCGATTACTGCCGCGTCCCTGATCATTGCGAGCTGGCAGAAAGCCTGCTGCTGGTTGCAGCCAAGGCACTGTGAGAACTTTCTCTTGCAGTCCTTGAGTTCGCCCTTTGCGGACTGCTCAACGATCTGCGATGCTGATCCTGTAAATGCGTTAATTGTTCCGAGTCTTTTCTCGCGGATTACAACGCTTGGTTCCTTGATGTTAATCTGTGACATCCTTAAGTAATCTCCTTTTGCAAAGCCAACCAAATTGGTGGGTTTGTTTTGCTTAGGAGATGATACCCCTGCGGTGTCAGAAGTGTTAATACAGAAGATTGATAGTCAGTTATAACCTCTGCTTATAACGCGAAAGACTTCATGAGTTCTATGTATTTCTCGCCCAGTTCACTGAGCGTGCTGCCCTCGCGCGTTATATAAATAACAGATGTTTTCTCGCGGCTCTCGTAAGGAATAGCCTTATATCTAGAGCCGTTTAACTCCTCGCAGATAATGCCTGAACAGAGCGTGTAGCCGTTAAGACCGACCATCATGTTGAGCATCGTGCCTCTGTCACTTACCTTTATGCTGTCCTTCTTTTCGAACATGCTGACAGGCTCTTCGGCAAGATAGATCGGCGCATCCTCGCCCTGGTTAAACGTCAGGCACGGATAAGGCTCGAGGTCTTTCTCCGTTACTTTCGCAGAGTTTGCCAGCGGATGCTTCGAATAAAGATATGCATAAACTTTGCAGTCGAAAAGTTTATGACATTCAAGATTGTTATTTTTTAGATATTTGCGAAGATAGTTATTGTTGTACTCATCAAGGTGGATTACGCCTATCTCGGACCTGAAGGTTCTGACATCGTTTATGACCTCCGACGTCTTTCCCTCATAGATAGAGAACTCATAATTATTGGTTCCGTAATCTGCGATCAGCTGAATATAAGACTTCACCGCAAAAGTGTAGTGCTGGGTGGAGACTCCGAATTTTATCTTCTGTTCCTTATCGATGTATCTTTCTTTAAGAAGATCGTACTGAGCGATTACCTGTCTCGCGTAAACAATGAAATCCGCACCTTCGGCAGTCGTCGTGACGCCCCTGTTGGAACGCTCAAATATCGCAAACCCGACTTCATCCTCAAGTTCTTTTATCGCATCCGATATTGCAGGTTGCGACACGAAAAACTTCTGAGCAGTCTTATTAATAGACTTCTCGTCAGCTGTTGAAATAGCATATATCAATTGTTGAAGCGTCATAGTTCCGGCCTCGCTTCTGATAAAATGCTAACATTGTATTACATTAACCTATCATGTCAATAGGTTTATGGCTTTCGCGAAGTATTTTCTGTTATTCGGATAAGAATCTGAAAATCCAGAAGACCGGAGAATCCGGGAAGAGATACATAAAAAGAAAGAAAGCGGCCAAAGTCAAAAGAGCTCCAATAACAGCAACCGTTATCATCTGCGCGAAGTATCTGGGCACACTGAATAAAGTCTTACCGGTCTGGCCGTTTATGGCTACTTGATAGGTTTTCTTACGGTACGTATACGAACCAAAATACATAGGTGCCAGAAGGCATCTGAATTTAACGTTGTAATAATATGTGTTGATCCTGTCAACTGTCTGACGCTTGTCAGCTAAATGAATATCTTTTTTCAGTTTCCTGGTTATCTGTTGTTTCGAGTGTTCCCAGCAATAATTGAGTCCGAGTGTATATCGCTCGGCAGGAATACCGGCAAGATATTCAGGAGAATACGGAACGGCTTTTGTAATATCGTAGTTCTGAAGCTTGGGAATGTACGGATTGCGTACTTTAGCAGAAGCACATTCCACGATATCATCAACATTTTCATACCATTCCAACTCGATCATCTCGAGTTCGGCATTCGGATGTTTTCTAAAGAACGCAGAGTAACGTGAAGCTGTTAGAGCATCAAATGTCCAGAACGGGAGATAGACACCCGTCAGGTTATCGAGTTTGCAGTCAAAGACTTTTTTCGGAACGGCCCTGCTCTTCTTAATGTAATCCATAAAGATCTTATGAGCCATTTCTTTTGTAACCGTAAACGGGATGACTGCATTAGGCGCCATTATTTGTTCATTCTCTGCTGCAGGTGCTACGCTGGTTGAGCCGCAAAAAGGACAGGCACCTGTAATCTGCTCAGCATCGTAAAGACTCTGACCACCGCAGTTCGAACACTCAATCAGTTTTTTGATCTTTCCCCAGTTTACATTGGCACGTTGATAAGCTGAATTAAAATCAAGCTCAGCAGTAACCACACCATCTTGCGGTGTCGGAAGTTTCGAACTCAGGCCACAGAAAGGGCATTCCAATGTTCCTGTTGCAGGATTAAACTTCACGCCAATAGAGGTACCGCATCCGGGACACTTTACCTCTGTACTTGTAACATTAACTCCATCAATTACCTGAAAATTCTGTGACAACTCTTATGTCTCCCTTATACACAAAAACTGAATCAGATTAAAACTATACCGTCCAAAGATTGCTCTCAGATATAATCATTATACCAAGATTTCGCAATTCTCATATGACACTGAGGAGCTGGTCCCTAGACCAGTAGTACTGTCCCTTATCTTCAAATTCTCTGTAGAAGACCTCTACCATCATCGTCATATACAGTATGATATCGTACCATCGGAGTCTCTTTAATTCAGTCTCTGTGAAATTCACTTTTCCGAAGCCATCCAGAAAATCCTTATTCCGGTTGTGTTTGCGGAAACGGTCATCCATGAATGCCTCTCCCCACATCGCTCTCTCCCAATCAATAATGCCGGAAACATGATCTCCATCTACAAACACATTTCCTTCCCACATATCCCAATGGACCAGAGTAGCAAAACGTGCTTCGTCAAATATATGCTTTTCTTCTTCAAAACCTTTCAGGAGTTGCTCAACATCACATCCCCAATCCACGTCTTTCTTTTGTCCGTCAGATATCAGATTAGTAAGCATTCTGCGCACAAAGTCTGATAAGGAATCGTATCTTTCCGTGTCTCCCAGGAAACCGAATTGCGGGTTGGTAATCTTACATAATTGTCCGGATATCATTCCAATTTCTCTGGCAATATTTCGGTTTGTTTCCTCTGACAACTTATCTTTGATAAAACTGTAATTAACCCCCGGCAGTTTTTCCATGAAAAAGTAATCGCCGTCGCATATTGTTCCAGAGGTGTCGTAAGCAAAAACATCTGCTACCTTGAAGGAACATTTTTCGCGAACTAACTGCATCGCCGTAACTTCCGCATCCATTAAACGAATCTCATTCGAAGTATTGCCAGTCCTGTCTTTTGCAGCAATCTTGAGGATGCATTCCTCACCATCGCTGAACGTGATGTTATACGTAACATTGCACATTCCCTCTGTCAGTTCTTTAATGTTTGCTGCAGTTTTCGACGGGAATGCCTTTCTTATCATTTCGTTTATGACAGATTCTGGCTGCCGGTTCTTTGTAATCATATCAGGGCCCTCATGATCATCGATTGTCCTCTTTGTTTCTTCAACAGAGCGACCTTATCTCCTATAACAGGTTTCACATCCAATTCTTCTGAAAGTTTTGTGGGAATATACGTGTTTTCCTGTTCACAAAAGACTATATATGCTTTGCTGTGCTCTGTATTTTCCATGCTTCTTCGAGTCACTTTTCCGGATGTCTAATTTCTAATCCCTCGATGGTAATATAATTAATCTTCCAATGTCAGCCACTGATCCATTCCGGCACCTGCATCCTCATTCGGACGGATCTGAAAACCGAATTTCTCATAAAACGGTTCTTTGCCTTTGGCAGAATTAAGATTCAATTTCACCTTGTAACCGGGTTTCATATCATCTTTTATTCTTTTTATTACTGCCTCAACAAGAGTTCTGCCAATTCCCTGTCCCTGATACTCAGGAACCACTATTACATCAGACAGAAATGCAACATATCCACCATCCCAAAGGAGTCTCACCACTCCGATTGCTTTATCATTTTCATCTCTAGCACAAAGAACCATATACGCGTTTTCAACGCAGTTTCTGGCTTCTTCAAGAGGAAATTCCATCCAACCGACTATTTTTCTCAACGCCATGTATTCTTCAGGTGTAATGTAATCAACGTATTTAATCATGTTTTCTCCAATTATTCCCAATTATCATATAATCCCAACATGCCTTCGTGGGCCACATCGATATAATAATCGAGCAAGGGATAGAGCCATTCTTTCAGGTCAGAGAAATTGAAGCCGAGTGATTCTGCTTTCTCCGTATTAATACTGTATTCGGTCTCACCGTTGTAAGGAGCCGGATCGCCATCGTCACTGATAACCGCTCTCATTCCGGTTTCGCTTTCGAGATAATCCAAAATCTCTCTTATCGAGACCGTTCCTTTTGAACTACCGTTTACAGCTCCTCTGAAATCTTTATCAACCAGGAATGACATGAACTTACCTGCTTCATCTGATCTGATAAATGACATCTGCGAATCAATATTATCGATCTTCATTGGAAGCTGCTGCAGAACATGTTCAACATAAAAATACAGCCTTTTTGTGTAATCATCTTTGCCGGTTACGAACGGGTATCTAACTGCTATCCAATTCTTTTCAGGATACTTTTGCCAAAGGGCATATTCGGCTTGTCTTTTTATCACATCGTAAGGAAAGTCTTTTCTGTCACACCAGATGAGTTCACCATCCTTACCTCTAAAATCATCTTCAACGGTATTGATATGTTTGGGATCATAAACTGCAGTACTCGACATATAAATATACTTATCGCAGTCGGCCGAATCCATGAGCTTGCGGATATCATTTGAACAATAAGCGATCTTATCAATGATCACATCATAATGCGTGCCTGCTATCGCAGCTTTGATACTGTCCTCATCCGTTCTCTCAAAACGTATCCGGGAAACCGAATCACCGAAATCGTCGGGTGTATTGCCTCTTGTAGCTATAGTGACATCATGACCCTTTTCGATAAGATCATTGACCATATGGATCCCGAAAAATCTCGTGCCGCCCAATACCAATATCTTCATATGCTGTCCGTGTGAACGATTACTCTTTCGTTTCTGCCTGATCAGGTTCGGCAGCAGGAGCCGGTTCGACTGAAGGAACAGGAACTGCCTGAGCAACCGGCGCTTCTGCAGGAGCAGCGGGTTTTTCTACAGGAGCCTGCACTTGCTGACCGGAAACAGGAATTACAGTATTCTCATATTCAGCTTGAGGCATCGGCTTTGCGAAGTAGTAACCCTGGATCATGTCGCAGCCTTCCTGGGCAAGGAAGTCTACTGTGGATTTATCTTCAACACCTTCTGCAACAGTCTTCATGTTAAGCGATTTCGCGAGAGCGAGAGCTTCGGAAACAACGATCCTGGTACGGGGATTATCTTCACTGCCGCGGAAGAATCCGGCATCAAGCTTAAGGATGTCGAGAGGCATATCCTTCAAGGAGTTAAGAGACGAGTAGCCTGTTCCGAAGTCATCCATGGAGACAAGGAATCCG